>Ga0315336_1000385_pt1 | contig 131923 bp, 122 predicted proteins | sample ASW5metaG_FD_204512 | JGI IMG/M metagenome (GOLD analysis project Ga0315336, IMG submission 204512) | Ammonia-oxidizing marine archaeal communities from Monterey Bay, California, United States - ASW #5 | ecosystem: Environmental > Aquatic > Marine > Intertidal zone | place: USA: California... | reverse complement strand
GGCGGTTTGGCACCTCGATGTCGGCTCACCGCATCCTGGGGCTGAAGCAGGTCCCAAGGGTTGGTCTGTTCGCCCATTAAAGCGGTACGCGAGCTGGGTTTAGAACGTCGTGAGACAGTTCGGTCCCTATCCGTCGTGGGTGTTAGATATTTGAAGGGAGCTGCTCCTAGTACGAGAGGACCGGAGTGGACAAACCTCTAGTGTGCTGGTTGTGATGCCAATTGCATTGCCAGGTAGCTATGTTTGGAAAGGATAACCGCTGAAAGCATCTAAGCGGGAAGCCAACCCTAAAACAAGATATCTCTTCTTCTTTCGGGAAGACGGTAGACTCCTTGAAGATTACAAGGTTGATAGGCCAGATGTGTAAGCACAGTAATGTGTTCAGCTAACTGGTACTAATGAGTCGCGAGGCTTGATCTTATTTTTTTCTTCACTACTTCGAACTAATTCAATTGTTAATTTTATTGAGACTTTAGAGTTTCCGGTCTTGATAGCGAAAGGGCCACACCCGTTCCCATTCCGAACACGGAAGTTAAGTCTTTCAGCGCCGATGGTACTGCACGGGCAGCTGTGTGGGAGAGTAGGACGAGGCCGGGTTTTTATTTAAAACGTCGTCAGCAAAAAGCTGGCGGCGTTTTTTTTTGCCGATTTGCCCTAAGTCAAAAACAAAGTATATAGTCTGGTCTGAGTAATCTAGAGATGCAATAAAAAGTCCCTTAGATTATGCAATCTCAAGCAGTTTTTCTTGCATAATTTTTGTTTTATTGTGGTTCAAATAAACGCGCCTTTAAGCTAGAAATTTCTAGGAATTTCAACGCTTTTTGATTGACAAAAACTATCGGCTTGGTTATATTCGCCCTTCTATTTATCAGTACTTAGCACCCTACACCACAACATATTTAACTGTTTATTTATGGGGGTTTAAGGCAGCTTGCCAAGAGGGATCGGATAGGATAAAAAATTACCCACGTTAGAGTTTTTCCTTAATTCCGTTTAAAGTAAAACTGCCTTCGAGAAAACATATGCTGGAACAATATACGGGTGCCGCAATCATGTTTCTGTTCGCCATGGGAATCGCCTGTGGAATGGTTGCAATGACGTCTTTGTTGGGGCCAAAAAGACATTTTGCTGATAAAATGGAGCCCTTCGAATGTGGCGAAAGCCAGTTGGTATCCCCTCATCAAAGATTCTCCGTCAAATTTTATCTGGTGGCAGTTTTATTTGTCCTATTCGACATCGAAGCTATTTTCTTTTTCCCCTGGGCCATATTATTTAGAAGACTCGGTCTTTTTGGTTTCGTGGAAATGTTTTTATTTATCCTGATCCTCGGGGTCGGTTTGCTATATGTTTGGAAACGCGGCGGTTTGGATTGGGAGTAATCCACTAGTGCGGGGGAGACCACACTTCCCATTTGGGAAAATGTTGCTGCTAAATACACTAGCGTTTGACTAGATTGAAAGAGAAGAAAATGTCTGACACAAAATTCATTGACCTGATTAAAAGTAAATACGGAGACTTAGTATTAGACAGTCACAACTTTCGTGGCGACCAAACAGTTACGGTTAGAAAAGATTGCGGAAATGATTTTTTTAAATTTCTGAGAGATGAGCCGGAACTATCGTTTGATTTCCTAATGGATATTACTGCCGTTGATTATTTATCAAAAAAAACCGAACGCTTTGAATTGGTCTATCACTTTTACTCCATGAAACATAACGATAGGCTGAGAGTAAAAATTCCGGTTTCAATGAAGGATTGTATCGCTGATACGATCACTCCTCTATGGAAAACTGCAAACTGGTATGAAAGAGAAATCTGGGACATGTACGGAATTAAGTTTCGCAATCATCCCAATTTAAAAAGAATTCTTCTTTACGAAGAGTTCAACGGTCATCCTTTACGCAAAGACTATGTGGTTAATAAAAGGCAGCCCCTAATCGGGCCGCTGAATTAAGGTTATTAAAATATGTGGGTTGATTTAGCAATCACATTAGTGAAAATTCTTTTTATCATAGGTGTCACTGTAGGTTTTTTTGCTCCCATTTTGACATGGGTGGAAAGAAAACAAAGTGCCATTATGCAAGACCGAATCGGTGCTAATCGAGCAGATATTCTAGGTTTCACTGTATTCGGTTTGTTCCACTGCATCGCTGACGCTTTGAAGATGTTCACTAAGGAAGATTTTATTCCAGAAGGTGCGAATAAAATTCTACACACGCTCAGCCCTATCATTGCGGTGGTTCCGGCAATTCTCACTTTTGCTGTTGTCCCTTTCGGCGGGCAGTACACGATTTTTGACAAAGAAGTCAATCTCGTCATTTCGGATTTGGATGTTGGCCTCCTTTTTGTTTTTGCAATAGCGTCTCTTGCAACATACGGTTATGTAATCGCAGGATGGAGTTCTAACAATAACTGGTCCCTATTAGGTTCAATGCGAACCGCATCGCAAATGATTTCCTATGAGGTTACGATGGGGCTCACCATTGTTGGCGTTCTTATGGTTTATGGTTCCATGAAGCTAACGACGATTGGTGCAATACAGGAAGATTTTTTTAGATGGGGATTATTCCTTCAACCTTTAGGGTTCTTCATGTTTCTTGCCGCATCGATTGCCGAGAACAAAAGAATACCCTTTGATAATCCTGAAGCTGAATCTGAACTCGTCGCAGGTTATTTCACGGAATATAGTGGTCTAAAGTTCGGCATGTTTTTCATGTCCGAGTTTATTGAAATGGTCACCATCGGCGCCATCATGACCATTTTATTTTTTGGAGCGTGGCATATTCCGTTTTTAACGACCACCACTTTGATTGGATGGTTTGATTTTCTTGGTACCACTGGATCAAATATTCTGGTGATGTTGATTCAAGTTGGTGTGTTTTTCTCGAAAGTAGTTTTCTTTATCTGGTTGCAAATGACAATTCGATGGACCCTTCCTCGTTTTCGTTATGACCAGATTATGAAATTAGGTTGGAAGATTCTTCTACCTCTTTCTTTAGCAAACATTCTAGTAACCGGGATTGTTATTCTGGTACTAAATTAAAAGGAGGCCAACCATGGCCTATTATGTAAATAGAAATATTAAGATGACTTGGTGGGAAAGAATTTATCTCCCTGAAATTATCAAAGGGATGGCTATCACATCCCGGCATTTCTTTATGAACCTCTTTGGGTTCGTGCCGTTTTTACTGGGAACGAAAAAAGAAAGACCTATTATGACGGTCTATTATCCAGAAGAACAGGTGCAATACCCCATTGCCTATCGGGGTCGACCGGTATTAGCTCAGAATGAAGATGGTCAACCTGCTTGTGTGGCTTGTGGCTTATGTGAAATTGCCTGCCCGGCTTACTGCATCCACATTGAACCGGGCGAGAATAGCGGTAAACAGAACCAATACGAGCGCTGGCCTGATGTGTTTGATATAGATTATGCAATTTGTATTTTTTGTGGAAACTGCGAAGAAGCTTGTCCGGAAGAAGCGATCTTCATGAGCGATGATTGTGAAATTTCCATGCTCGACCGAAAAAAAATGCTTTATACAAAAGAACAACTTTTAACTCCGGTGGCAGATTTGCAAAAGCGAATTGAATTCACCCGAAATATGTACGCTAAATGGAATTATTAATTTTTTATCCCATTGCAGGGTTATGTGTGGCCTTGGCTCTTGGTGTAATTTTTAACACTAGCCCTGTAGGTTCCGCCATGTGTCTCATTGGAATGATGCTCGGGTTGGCTGGTATATTTGTGCTGCTGCAAGCCCACTTTATTGCCATCTTGCAAATCATCATCTATGCCGGGGCAATTATGGTTTTATTTATGTTTGTGATCATGCTGCTCAATTTAAAACAATCTACATCTGCGGATTGGGTGGCAAGAGATAAAAATCGTTTCATTTCTATTTTAACCGGCGTGCTAGCCGTAGGAATTTTATACAAGATTATTGATATCACTTTTTTGGCCGATTTAAACTCTCCTGCAGAACTTCCTAATACCTTTGGAACCGTTGCAACTGTAGGCGAATCTTTATTTACTGATTTTGTGCTGCCATTTGAAGTGGCATCTCTTTTATTGTTAGCAGCTATGATCGGGGCAGTGGTCCTAGCAAAGCCTAAACTGGACTGACTTATGTTTGAAGGCACAGTTCCCTTAGCACATTATTTGATCTTAAGTGCGGTTCTGTTTGTAATCGGTATCGTTGGAGTTCTAGTTCGTCGTAACGTAATCGTCGTGTTCATGTCAATCGAAATCATGTTGAATGCCGTGAACATTTCGTTGATTGCTTTCGATCACTATTTAAACCTTTCCAGCGGTCAGATTTTTAGTTTTATGGTTATGTGCGTTGCGGCTGCGGAAGTTTCGGTGGGTCTCGCAATTATTATTGCCTTGCACAGAAATAAACCGACGGTCAATCTTGATGAATTCAACCTATTGAAGTGGTAATAAAAGTATGTTGCTAATTGAAGTGGTAATAAAAGTATGTTGCTAAAACTAACCTGTCTGGTACCCCTGTTTCCGTTGATTGGATCTATCATCAACGGTTTTTTTGGTCTGCGCATTGGGAAAAATGCTGTTGGTATAATTGCAGCTGGAAGCATGGCTCTGTCTTTTCTGACTTCTATTTTAGTTTATGTAGGTTACCTTATGCTGCCGGAAGGCCAACATGTCTTCGAGCAAGTTGTCTGGGCGTGGTTTGGAGCGGGTGACTTTTCTGTCGATTTTGGTTTTCAAGTTGATCCTCTAACCCTGGTTATGATGTTTGTTGTTACCGGAGTAGGGTTCATCATTCATGTGTACGCTATTGGCTATATGCATGAAGAATATAGCTACTACCGTTTCTTTGCATACTTCAATCTGTTTGCCAGCGCCATGCTGCTTCTTATCATGGGTAATAACTTCTTGCTCATGTTTATCGGCTGGGAGGGAGTAGGCTGCTGTTCGTATTTTCTAATTGGTTATTATTTCGAGAAAAAGTCTGCTTGCGATGCTGGCACCAAGGCTTTCATCGTCAACCGAGTGGGTGACTTCGCTTTCTTACTCGCTGTCATGTACATCTTTAATATCTTTGGGACCATCGACTTTTCAGAAGTAATGCATGCGGCCCCTGAAAAACTGATTTATGCCGGGGAAACCGTCACTATCATCACCTTATTGCTTTTTATTGGAGCCACCGGTAAGTCAGCGCAAATTCCTTTATACACATGGTTGCCTGATGCGATGGAAGGGCCCACCCCTGTTAGCGCATTGATCCATGCTGCAACGATGGTCACTGCTGGGGTATATATGATAGTGCGTTGCAGCGTCCTGTTTAATCTGGCGCCTATGACCATGATGGTTGTTGCTGGCACCGGTGCTGCGACTGCAATTATGGCGGCAACCATTGGAATGACTCAATTTGATATCAAACGTGTATTAGCTTATTCAACAGTCAGTCAGATCGGCTACATGATCCTCGCCTGTGGAGTTGGTGCTTACACCGCCGCAATTTTCCACTTGGTAACGCATGCATTTTTCAAAGCCTGTCTCTTTCTTGGTTCTGGTAGTGTTATCCACGGTATTCATGGCGAGCAGGATATGCGTAAGATGGGCGGACTTAAAAACTATATGCCGGTTACCTATTGGACGTTTTTAGTGTCAACGCTGGCCATTGCGGGTATTCCTCCCCTATCCGGATTTTTTAGTAAGGACGAAGTGCTTTACCACGCCCTAATGGATGGGAATATTATCTTTTGGGGGATGGGAATTTCAGCGGCATTATTGACGGCATTCTATATGTTCCGCTTAGTCTTCATGACTTTTCATGGTGAATCACGTGTGGATCCCCATATCCATCCACATGAGTCGCCTAAAGTGATGACCATGCCACTTGTTATTCTTGCAGGGCTGGCTACGATAGGCGGAATATTGGGAATCCCACTTTTTCATGGCTGGCATATCCTACACAATTGGTTGGAACCGGTTCTGCATTTTGACCTTGCGCATGCTCTAGAACATTCCGAACACATGCTACACGAAGCGGGTCGACATGCGCCCTCGTGGGCACATTTACTCAATCCAGAAGAACATAATCTATGGCTTGAGATATTCCTGATGGCATTCTCTGCCTGTGTTGCCATTACAGGAATTGTTGCTGCTTATACCTTTTATATTAAACGACCTGATTTGCCGGAAAAATTTACCAAAGGACAATGGGGGTTTGAGTTGGTGAAAAACAAGTATGGTATCGATGAGCTTTACGATGAGGCTTTTGTAAAGCCAACCGTAGAAGCTTCTAATTTGTTGTGGAAAGAATGTGATGCTAAAGCAATTGACGGAACTGTTATCGGTGCAGCTAAAACAATTGGATGGCTCAGCAAACAAGCCCGCGCATTTCAATCTGGTTTTGTTCGCAATTACGCTTTATTTATTGCAGTAGGGTTCATTAGTCTTTTACTGATTATGTTTTAGGGGATTATGTTTTTAACTTTTATTACTTTCTTGCCAATTATTGGTGCATTGTTTCTCGCCTTTTTTCCTAAGGAGAATGAAGGTGCGATCAAACAAACTGCTCTTGCTATTGCCGCGGCTGATTTTTTGCTCTCTTTATTTTTATGGACGAATTTTGACAACTCCACTCATAAAATGCAGTTTGAGCTCAATATCTCCTGGATAGAATCCTGGGGCATCAACTACCATATTGGACTTGATGGCATCTCTCTCTTGCTTTATGTAATGACCACTTTCCTGACGATGATCTGTGTCATTGCTTCCTGGGATGTAAAAAAACATATCCGTGAATACATGATGGCTATGCTGGCCCTTTCGACAGGCATGCTTGGAGTGTTCATCTCTCTTGACCTTTTCCTGTTTTATGTGTTCTGGGAGTTCCAGTTAGTCCCAATGTATATTATTGTTGGTGTATGGGGCGGTCCCCGACGTATTTATGCCGCTGTTAAATTCTTTATTTATACCGCAGTGGGCTCTCTACTTATGCTGGTTGCCATCATCTGGATTTATTTTCATGTTAAAGAAACCACAGGAGTTGCAACAGCAGATATTTTATTTATCACCGATAATATAAGTGCTCCCCTAGATGCTCAAAAATGGCTGTGGATGGCTTTTTTCCTGGCCTTTGCAATTAAAGTGCCCATGTTTCCGTTTCACACTTGGCTACCCGATGCTCACGTAGAAGCACCTACAGCAGGTTCAGTTATTTTAGCGGGTGTCTTATTAAAAATGGGAACCTATGGTTTCTTGCGCTTCAATCTGCCTTTCTTCCCTCAAGCTTCTTACGATTTCATGCCCTTTATTGCATGGTTGTCCATTATAGGAATTGTTTATGGCGCGTTAGTATCGATGGTTCAGGAAGATTTAAAAAAGCTAGTAGCCTATTCTAGTGTCAGCCATCTCGGTTTCGTTATGCTTGGTATTTTTGCATTGAATGAATATGGAATCCAAGGCGCTTTGATCCAAAATATTAATCACGGTATTAGTACGGGCGCTCTCTTCCTATTAGTTGGCGTAATTTATGATCGTCGCCATACAAGATTGATCAAAGAATTCGGAGGGCTTTCCAAGCAAATGCCTGTTTATGCAGTGTGTTTTATGATCGTTGCTCTTTCATCCATTGGTCTGCCGGGTATGAATGGTTTTGTGGGGGAATTTCTTATTCTGCTGGGGATTTTTCAAGTTAGCGGTCTATGGGCAGCCTGCGCAACTTCAGGAGTTATTTTAGCTGCTTGTTACATTCTCTGGATGTTTCAAAGGGTTATGTTCCTAGAATTAAATAATCCGAAAAATATGAAACTAAAAGACCTTAATGTGCGAGAACTAATTACTGTTGTCCCTTTATTGGTTTTAATTTTCTGGATAGGTTTGTACCCCAAGCCCTTTATGAAAACATTTGATGCATCTGTTAATCATCTAGTTAGCAGAGTTTCTCCAGACAATTTCCGTCCTACGAAAGACCACCAAGAAGGTGGAGGACACAATGCATCACTCATGACTAAAACAGAACTAGCAAAGCTGAGTCAAAGGTTACAAAAGACCAGCCATAATTGATTGAGGAATATTTAATAGTGGAACCGATAAACGCACCCGAATCCATTGACCTAATAGCCCTAGCACCTGTCCTTGTATTGAGTGTTTTTGCTATGGGTGTTTTAGTATTGGATCTGTGGGTAGGAAAAAATAAGACTTTGCTGATGTTTATAAGCCTCGTAGGTTTATTGATGACCGCAATCAGCGCGTTTGCAAAGCATCCTCTTCCTGCTTTTGCCTTTACTGACAGTTATATAGTCGACCACCTATCCATATTTTTTATTTGTATTTTCACTCTTAGCTCTGCATTGACTATTTTACTTTCTTTTGAGTATAACGAGCGCAAGGGAATTAAGGCTGGGGAGTATTATGCTCTTATTCTACTTTGCACCGTAGGAATGATTATTTTGGCTTCTTCCACCGATATGATCATGATTTTTCTTGGAATCGAAATTGTTTCAATATGCCTTTATGTTCTCGCTGGTTTCAGGAGAGACGACCCCGTTTCCAATGAAGCCGCTCTTAAATATTTTCTTCTCGGAGCTTTTGCAACAGGGTTCTTGTTGTATGGGATGGCATTGATTTATGGTTCAACTGGAAGTACAAACCTTTTTAAAATTGCTGGGTTTATTAAGACAGAAGGTACGCAATCCAATCCTCTAATTTTAATGGGCATTGTTTTTCTAGTGATTGGGTTCGGATTTAAAGTAGCTGCTGTTCCTTTTCATATGTGGGCTCCCGACGTTTACCATGGCTCACCAACACCTGTCACCGCATTTATGGCTGTCGGCCCAAAGGCTGCAGCATTCGCAGCTTTCTTCCGCGTCTTTGCCGAAGCCATACCTGATATGTCTCTATCGTGGGAAATATTACTGTGCATTATCGCTGTTCTCAGTATGTTTGTTGGCAACCTCGGCGCCATTATGCAAACCAATATAAAAAGGATGTTGGCTTTTTCCAGTATCTCGCATGCTGGCTACCTGCTGATAGCGGTCATAGCCAAAAGTTCGCTGGCTGGTTCTGGGCTTCTGTTTTATATGCTGGCCTATGCCTTCACCACGTTTGGAGCATTCGGAATTGTCATTCTATTGGGTAAAAAAGAGAAGGAAAATCTGGAGCTTGAAAACTATTCAGGTCTAGCCTATAAGCATCCAATACTGGCTTTAAGCATGACAGTTTTTCTGCTTTCCTTGGGAGGTTTGCCACCTTTTGCAGGATTCGTTGCCAAGTTTTATATTTTTAGCGCAGCAATTGAAGAAGGCTTTGTGACACTTGTTGTCATTGCAGTTCTTAATAGTGCTATTTCCTTTTACTACTACTTAAAGGTCGTGGTTTTTATGTATATGAAAGAGCCCAATAGCGAGTTTCAGATCTCCCTAACTCCTATGACTTTATTCGTAGTCATTGTAGGGATAATTGGAACCGTTGAGTTAGGTATCTTTCCAGATCCCATCATCGCCCTCACCAACCTCCACTAGGAATAAAAGCTTAACTCTCAATATCCTCTCTTACTATTAAGCTGTTTTTTTAACTAAGACAAAAAAATAATAATTTGGAGGGAATAAATGTATCGAAGGAAAGAGTTTAAATACACGTCATAGGTTCCGTTGATATTATTTTTAGGTTATGTGATTATTAATGCTATAGATCAAATACAAAGAAATATTTATTAACAGAAATTTATCATGGAACAATTATTTAACAAAAATGGAATAGCTATTAAAAATAATCTTAAAGCAATTCAGGAAGAGTTGCTTCGGGGAACGGGTTTTGTTATAGGGGAGAAGGTTTCCGCATTTATAGAAAGAGAAAGCCTTCATGAAAAAAATATTGTGATCTCCGTCGATGGAGGCCAACTTGCTCCGACTGAAAAAAGATTTGTTGTTGGAAGAGTAAAAGAAGCTCTTGAGTTATTCCAGAGAGAGTTGAATAACCATGATGTATAGAGGGATCTAATGGGAAACTGGTATATGTTAACCATGGTTGGAAAGGATCGTCCTGGGATAGTTGCAGAAGTCAGTCAAGTTTTGTTTGAAGCTGGAGGAAACTTGGGTGAAGCATCGATGGCCAGATTGGGGGGGAACTTTACCGTAATGCTTATGTTGCAAATTGATGCTGAGAAGGATGATGTCGAAAATTTACTGCAACCTTTAGGGGAAAAATTAGCCTTATTTTTTCATATTGATAAAATTATAGGTGATTTATACCATCATGTTGAACCTAACTTCAGGTTGAGTGTTCATGGTGCTGATCAGCCTGGCATCGTTTCGATGGTAGCAAGTTCGTTGGCAAAATTAAAATTTAATATTTTAAACCTTGAATCAGATGTCGGAGGTAGCCCAGAAAAACCAATTTATATTATGCACATTGAAGGGGTAGCAGATTGTAGCCTATCCAGTTTAGAGAAATCCTTGCAACCATTAATAAATGAAAAAGGGATTGTGATGCATTTGGTTTCCATTGATACCATGTTGGGTTAAATCGATGGCTCAACTTAAAATTTTGGTCTATCCAGATGAAAGATTGCGGCAAATTTCTCAACCTGTAAAAGGTGTGGATAATAAAATCGTAAGTTTTATTTCTGATTTAGAAGAAACTCTAAGTTCTTTGCTAGGGTGTGTAGGAATCGCTGCCCCTCAGGTGGGTTTATTTGTGCGAATTATTATAGTCGATGTATCTTCCCGACCGAAACATAAGAACCATGGTCATTTGGTTCTTATAAATCCAGTAATTACCTTCAACGAAGGAAATAGCATTGGGAGAGAGGGTTGTTTGTCCGTTCCAGAATACACAGGTAGGGTAAGCCGTTCACAATATATAGAGGTTAAAGCTCAAGACAGATTTGGTTCTGATGTGGTGTATCAAATGGAGGGGTATGAGGCACGTGCCATCCAACACGAAATAGACCATCTAGATGGCAAGCTTTTTTTTGATAGTTTGGTGGGAAAAAGAAATATTCTCAAAAAGAGAACTGATTTTTAGCCCTATTTTATTGCCCAACCGGTAGTGTTAAAAGAGGGGTGGTGTCTTTGATTTTTCCAGCTTGTAACGAAAAAATTTGGGATAGCAGTGAAAAGGTTGATTTTGATTTAAGATCTGAATCTTTAATAAAAAACCATGTTCCTCTATAAAAAACCCTTAAAGTTGCATTGTCAGGCCGATTAGATTTGGATCTGATTCTCAGTAATTCTCCAGTCACTTCTTTCCAGTCAAATACTTCTCCAGATTTCTTAAGTGTTCGTGTAACTTTCCCTTCCTTGACATCTTGCTCGGGCGCTTCTACTCCCTGAGAAAGGTAGAACAAAATTCCTAATAGTGATCGAGTGACCACTGTAATCTGTTCGGGTTCATTTTGTTTCGGGGAAAATGTAATGACATACTTCTTCCTTCCTGGTTCTATATTAAGAGCCCTGGCAAATTTCTGTGCGGCTTCTAAATTTTTACCTTCATCGGCAATATATAAAATAATTTGAGGGGATTCATTTTCATTATTGTAGGAAAGGTTTAGTACGTCCTGCGATTGAAGTTCTCCTAAATGTTTTACAGCCGCTAGAAATTTTTTGAATTGAGGTGCCTTTTTGGGTGTCGGTCCCGATGCGCCAGGAGCATTTTTTATATGGTTCATCCGTTGAAAACAAAGTTGAAAAATTCTTTCGATGCTCCAGCCGGAATGATATAAAAGCGTGATAGTTTGTAAAGGCAGAGGGGAAAGGACACGCTGAATAAATTCGTCGCCCTGCAAGGGAGAATAGGTGACGGTGGGTCTTTCTACCATGCCAACAGAACCCCCCATACCAAAAAGTCCTTTTACTCCACCCTCCAGAGTTGTGCTGGCGTTTGCTGAAGTCGATAGAGTGAACTGAGTAGCAACGCTACTGACCTCCATGAAAAAAGGTGTGTCTCGATATTTTAAACGCGCTAGATTAAGTAATAATTGTTCATCGTTGGTTCTTTGTACCGCCAGATTGTAATTACTACGTTCGCTCTTTAAAGTTGTTGGTCCCAGTTTGGCACAGCCAAATATTAAAACGAGAAAGATAATAACTAGGATGGGTGTAATACGTATAATATTTGGTTTCATAATTTACGGATAGGAGTTATTTGCTGTCTTTTTCTGTTTTCTTTAAAAGTTCCTGGCTGGAAAGATGAAGAGTGGATGTTGGGAAAGCTATTTCCGCATCGTTTTCTTCAATAATTTTTATTATTTTTAATAGGACATTTTGTTTGACTTCATGAAACTTTATCCAATCCGTTGTTTTAGTGAAGGTATAAATAAAAAAGTCAAGGGACGAAGGCGCAAAACAGTTAAAATTCACAATAAGAGTTTTTGCAGTATCAATTTCTGGATGATCTTTCAGCATTTCTTTAACTTGGTTTATGATGATCTCGATTTTTGAAGCATCATCATAACGAATTCCGATAGTTTCTTTTATTCTTCGATTTGACATTCGAGATGGGTTCTCAACGGCAATTTGTGAGAATATAGAATTGGGGATGTAGAGGGGACGCTTATCGAAGGTTCGAATTCGTGTAACTCTCCATCCAATATTTTCTACAGTTCCTTCTATCTCCCGGTCTGGAGATCGCACCCAGTCTCCTACAGCAAAAGGCCGATCTAGATAAACAAACAATCCGCCAAAAAAATTTGATAGTAAGTCTTTTGCAGCAAAACCTATTGCTATACCCCCCACACCTCCAAAAGCCAAAACTCCCGAAATGCTTAACCCTAAAGTTTGCAAAATCATTAAAGACGCTGTAATCCCTGCGGATATTCTTGCTAACTTGGAAATCGCATCCATGGTTGTAGGGTCATAATCCTCACCACTGGTGAGGTAATTTTTTTCGGTTCTTTTAATAAAAAGAATTAGAAACCAGGCTAGAGAAGCGATAACAATCGCGCTTCTTAAAGGTTGAAAGGCTTCGAAAATCACAGCTCCTGTTTCTTTTTGAAAAATTTCCGCAGAAAAAGCTATGCTGGAAACCCAAATAATTACACTTAGTGGACGGGGTATGGAGAAAAGGATGGCATCGTCCCACTTATTTTTAGTTTCTTCTGCTTTTTTTGCTAATCTTTTAAAAACATATTTTTGTATTAAATCTACAATTAGAGCCAAGAAAATTACAAAAAATGCTTGGAAAATATAAATATTATCTTTGGAGATGAAGTCTTGAAGTTCTGTCATTTTTTTGTATAAAAGTAGAAAAGGTTTAGGGGTGGATCAAAGTTAAAATACTATTTTTAATCCAAAGTAAGGCCGGAAAGGCTTTAAAAAAACGCCCCACTTTATAGTGGGGCGCTATAGAAGCACAGGAGCTCCCGTTAACTTGGCGTTAACAAATTACTCCGGAAGCTCCCCTTATACTTTCAGATAGCATGGGATCACCTCCTTCTCAGGGCATCAATAAAAACCCCATGTGTTTCCCTGTTAAACCCATCGGGTAACGCACTCGTAAGAATGGCTCAATTTAATGTGAATGTCAAAACAAGTATTTGGAATATTCAGCCTAATTTTGAAGTTAGTAATTGGTCAGGATATGGGTAATCCTTAGATCCGATTTTTTCGCAATACTCTTACATATTTTTCCAGGCCCTTGGCAACGCATATAACAACCAGTCCAGTAATCACAGTGAACAAAAGTCCAATGTATGGGCTGGTTTTTCATGTTATATCCTTTTACTTTTACTGTGCCTGCATCATCTACTTGAAAAATTTCGGCAGAGCCTATAAAAGGTTTTGGAACTGTAGTTCCATGTGAAGCGCACGCAGTTAAAACGAGAAGTATAAGCATAGCTTTTAGTAAAACCATTACTTTTTTCATTGATTTCCCCCTCTTTTTAACTTAAAAATTTTACTAAAAAGGTTCATCACTGCATGCGTCTAACTATAAATTATAGCACTCTACTTTAGGTTTAGTGCTTGGATTTGTTCTTTTTACATTTACTACAGACAGCAGGGATTAGCTAATTTAATATAACTTATTGTTTTATTTGGTACGCCCGAGAGGATTCGAACCTCCGACCTACGGTACCGGAAACCGCCACTCTATCCAGCTGAGCTACGGGCGCATAGATTTAAATTATTTCTCTGGGTTTAGTGCCTTCTTCGATCCCAACAACGGTACCAACTTGACGATTTAGTTCCACACCAAATTCTTTTATCATTTTTAAACGAATGCCCCACCATTTGCCTTCTGCTGTAACTTCTTCATTGGATCCATTATCAACACCCACTTTATGAACCTTGGTAACTTCGTCCAACGCAATTTTTATACCATCGACGGCCTTTAGACCCTGCTCTTCAATAGCCTTCATTGGGTCGGAGACCAATTGCTTTTTGAATGCTTCATCTGTAACTGCTTTTGTAACGATATTTTTCCACTTGTCATCTAGTTCTTTTTTGCGAATGGGATTGATGGGGGATGTGGTTCCGGTTGCTCCAAGAATTTCGCTCATAGTTATATCTTCTCCAGCACAAATCTTTTGGATAAAATTAATCAGGTAAGTGAGAATAATACTCGATTTCAGAACAATTGACCAGCCTGGAAAGTCAATGGAAGCAGAGCCAGATTTAAAGCGTAGCTTTGATAATTTCTTCGGCTTTTTTTAAGGCTTCATCAAGTTTATTTATATGGGTGCCTCCGGCTTGGGCCATATCGGGTCGACCACCGCCACTTCCTCCTACAATTGTTGCGATTTGTTTTATGATGTTTCCAGCATGGAACTTATGCGTCAGGTCTTTAGTTACTCCTGCGGCCAAGGCCACTTTTCCATCTGCGACTGAGCCTACAACTACGATACCAGATTTGAGTTTATTCTTGGCGTTGTCGATATAAGTCCGCAGTGTTTTTGCATCGGTTCCATCAAGATTTTTAATCAAAAGAGAAATATCTCCAAGTTTTTGGATATTATCATTGCCAGAAGATTCATTACCGCTAATTATTTTCTCTTTTAATATGCTGATTTCTTTTTCTAATTCACGGTTCTTGTCTATGAGTTTTTTTATTTTTGAAAATTCTTCATCTGAGGGGGCTTTAAGAAGTGAACGTATTGCCGCAAGTGTCTCATGCTCTGAGCGAGCCTTCTCAAAAGCCGTTTTTCCGGTCACTGCTTCAATTCGTCGGACACCCGATGCAATACCTCCTTCAGATAGGATTCGAAATAAACCGATATCTCCTGTTGCAGAAACATGAGTACCACCACATAATTCCATGCTAAAACCGGGAACCGTTACCACTCGAACCTGATCACCATATTTTTCTCCAAAAAGGGCCATGGCTCCTTCCTTAAGTGCGTCTTCGATTTTCATCTCTTTGGTAGAGACCGGAATGTTTTTTCGGACTTTTTCATTTACCAGCGATTCAATTTTACCTCTCTCTTTTTCGGTTAGAGGAGAAAAATGAGTGTAATCAAACCGCAGTCTGTCGGGTGCTACCAGTGAGCCGGCTTGTTTAATGTGTTCGCCCAAAACTTCTTTAAGTGCTGAATGCAAAAGATGTGTTGCGGAATGGTTTAGAGCTGTATCCTCCCGTATGATTTTGTCGACACGCATCATTACAGAATCTCCGGTCGTAAGGATCCCATTAGTAATTTTTACTTTATGAACAATTATGCCAGGCAAGGGTTTTATTGCATCCAGCACTTCCATCTGAACGTTAGAATTGGAGGCGTTTCCCGAGTCGCCTACTTGACCCCCTGATTCTCCATAAAAAGGAGTTTGATCTACCAGTAATTCAACAGTATCTCCTTTTTTTGCAGATTCTAATTTACTTCCATCTTTCAGAATTGCTAATACCTTAGCTTCCCCTTTTGTTGATAGGTATCCATTAAATTCAGTGGGGGATGAATTTTGCACAAAATCTTTATAAAAGGGAGCTACTTCTTTTTCCCCCGAACCTTTCCAGGAAGCCATGGCTTTTGATTTTTGTTCTTGCATAGCTTTTTCATATCCCACCATATCCATTCCCAGTCCGGCATCTTTTGCTGTCTCTTCGACTAAGTCCGTTGGGAAACCATAGGTGTCGTAAAGTTTAAAAATTTCTCCTCCAGGAATGGACGAGAGATTTTCTTTACGGACTTTTTGTAAGATTTCTTCCAAGCGTTGTGTCCCAAAATGAAGCGTATTACCAAAGCTTTCTTCCTCGTTAAGTACGACTCTGTGGATAAAATTGGCGTTACCTGTTAAATCAGGGTAAGCAGTTTTAAAATCTTCAATAACTTTGCTGGTGATTTTATGAAAGAAAGGATTTTTTTGTCCAAGTAGTTTTCCGTGTCGTAAGGCACGGCGTATGATCTTGCGAAGTACATAGCCACGACCCTCGTTTGAAGGTATGACTCCATCACCAATAAGAAAGGTCGCAGCACGCGCATGGTCGGTCAATACTCGAAGGGAAACATTTACTTCATCATTTTTGCCATATTCGCGACCAGTGATCTTTGCAGATTCATTTATGATGGACATCATCAAGTCTGTATCATAGTTGGTGGTTCGTCCCTGCACTACTGCAGCAAGCCGTTCTAGGCCCATCCCTGTGTCGATGCTTGGTTTTGGTAGGGGGGTTAGTTTTCCAGAAGCATCACGATCGTATTGCATGAATACCAAGTTCCAAATTTCTAGGTAGCGGTCACAATCACAGCCAATCGTGCAAGTGATTCTTCCGCATCCGATGGCTTTACCCTGATCGATAAAAATTTCGGAACAGGGTCCACAGGGTCCAGTAGGACCCATCGCCCAGAAATTATCCTTTTCATCCTTTCTAAAAATTCGCTCTCGGGGCATCTTCATGTCATTTGCCCATATATTGAAAGCTTCATCATCATCCTGAAAGACGGAAATATAGAGACGGTCGCGTGGCAGGCCTATGACTTCGGTTAAAAACTCCCATCCATATTGGATGGCTTCTTTTTTAAAATAATCACCGAATGAAAAATTCCCCAACATTTCAAAAAAAGTATGGTGGCGCGCGGTACGACCCACCATTTCGAGGTCGTTATGTTTGCCACCTGCCCGAACACATTTTTGAACAGTAACAGCACGATTGTATTCTCGTTTTTCATCGCCTAGAAAGATATCCTTAAATTGAACCATACCCGCATTAGTAAATAATAAGGTCGGGTCATTATTAGGAACTAGTGGATAACTAGAAATGACAGCGTGTTGCCTATCTTTAAAATATTGTATAAATTTATTACGAAGTTCTTGGCCAGTCATAAGTGATTTTATTTTAGGAAGGAATTAAACAACACCTGCCTTGAGTATGTCGTGTAAGTGGATGATCCCTTCAATTTCGTCTTCCTTCAAAACGACCAATGATGTTATGGAATGTTGTTCCATTATTTGTACGGCTTTAGCTGCTAGGGTTTCTTTTGTAATAGTCTTAGGATTGCTTGTCATCATATTTGTGGCTTTCATTTGGGAGATATCTTCCCCTTTTTCCATAATACGTCTTAGGTCTCCGTCTGTTACTAAACCTTTTAGCTTCCCATCTTGATCTGTTACCAGAGTGACTCCCAGACGTTTTTTGGAAATTTCAGCTATCACACTTGAGGAACTGGCATTTTCTAATACTTTTGGGATATCATCGCCGGAGTGCATCAGGTTATCCACCGTAGTTAACAATCGGCGACCCAAACTGCCACCGGGGTGGTTTTGTGCAAAATCCTTTTCTTGAACACCTCTAAGTTCCATGAAGGCAATCGCTAACGCATCTCCTAAAGCCAGGGTTGCAGTTGTGCTTGCTGTGGGAACCAGATCTTTCGGGCATGCTTCTTCTTGAATGGCAACACTTAAAACATAATCGCTACATTTGGCAAGGGTTGATTTAGGCTTTCCAGTTATCGCTACCAGCGTGCAATTTATTCTTTTAAAAGAGGGTAGGAGCCTTATAACTTCTTCTGTTTCACCACTGTTAGAAATTGCAATTACGGTGTCGTTTTCCATGATCATCCCTAAGTCCCCATGACTTGCTTCTGCTGCATGTAAAAACAAGGTTGGCAGACCTATGCTGGAAAAAGTGGAAGCGATCTTTTTCCCAATTAATCCCGATTTTCCCATACCGGTAATGATGAGGTTTTGACATTGATCGATATGGTGGACGACATTAACAAAACCTTCGTCAATGCGATCGACTAAATCTGTTATCGCTTGGCTTTCAATTTTCAAGGCCTTCTGAGCGGAGTCAATGATTGCTTGCGATTTATTATTCAAAGATGGACCTTTTGGGGTGTTCATAGTTTGTAGGGAACTTATTTAAGCCTTTAATTTCAATAAGTTTATGAGGGCACACAAGTACAATCATATCACAAATTATTAGACACGGTAAAGCTACGACTTTATACTTGTGCCTTCAAAAGTTTAGTCGAGGTATAAATGGACAAATCAAAATCCTTATACATTATAGACGGTTCTTCCTATATATTTCGCGCCTACTTTGGGATCAGGCAGTTTCTTTCCACATCTAAAGGGTTTCCAACAAACGCACTATACGGTTTCATCAATATGTTGCAAAAGGTAGTGAAAGATGAAAAACCGGATTATTTATGTGTTGCATTTGACAGTAAAGAAAAAACCTTCCGGCACGATATTTATTCTGACTACAAAGCGAACCGTGACGCCCCACCCGAAGACCTTGCCAAGCAATTCCCTTATTTTGAGCCCCTTGTGGATGCTTTTAATATTTCCAGTATTCGCATTCCTGGTTATGAAGCCGATGACATCATTGGAACTCTTGCCTTAAAAGGTTCCAAGGCAGGTTTTCGAGTTGTTATTGTCAGTGGTGATAAAGATATGATGCAGTTGGTAAGCCCCAAAGTTCAAATGTTGGATACCATGAAAAATAAATGGATTGGTGTAAATGAAGTTAAAGAAAAGTTTGGTGTTCCTCCTGAAAAAGTAATTGAGGTTATGGGATTGATGGGAGACTCCAGCGATCATATCCCAGGAGTAAAAGGCGTGGGGCCGAAAACGGCAACAGAACTTATCCAAAAATATGGTTCGATTGAAAAACTTTATAAATGTATCGATGAGATAGAAAAGAAGAAATTAAAGGAAAAACTTATTCAGGATAAGGAACGCGCACTCTTGAGCCGTAAGTTGGTTACCATCGATACAGCAATGAAACTGGAATGCTCTTTGGATGATTTGAAGGTTCGACCGTCCAAAAATGAAGATCTGAGAAAATTATTTTCTGAGTTCGAATTTTCTTCAATGCTGGCGGTATTGGAAGATGGATCAGAAGAAACTTCGAAGAGAACTGAACCTCTCAAAAAAAAATACGAAACTGTTTTGACAGAGGCAGCATTCGATAAATGGATTAAAAAACTCAAGAAAAATAAAATTTTTGCATTGGATTTAGAGACAACTAGTCTTAGACCTGTCCAAGCAAGAGCGGTAGGGATTTCTTTTTCATGTAATACGGGTGAGGCTTGCTACATACCCTTAGCGCACAGCTACATTGGTGTGCCAGATCAATTGGGAGTGGATTGGGTATTTGATAAGCTCAAGCCCATTCTCGAGGACCCTAAAATTAAAAAAGTGGGCCAGAATATAAAATACGATTTTATCGTTTTAAAAAATGAAGGGGTCCAACTTCAAGGAATCGCCTTTGATACCATGTTAGCCTCTTATTTATTGAATCCATCCAGCCGAGGCCATAATATGGATGCTCTGGCCCTGGAACATCTGGGGCACACAACTATCAAATACAAGGATGTCGTTGGAACGGCCTCAAAAGAAATAGGTTTTGATCAGGTTCAAATAGACAGGGCAACAGAATATGCCGCAGAAGATGCCGACATAACTTGGCGTCTGTATGAAAAGCTTTCTGGTCTTCTTAAGGGGGAAGATCTTAAAATTTTTGAGAAAATAGAACTACCTCTTCTTGAAGTTCTCGGAGACATGGAGTTGCAAGGGATGGCTTTAGATAAATCCCATCTGCAAAAGCTTTCCCAAAGAATTCACCTGTTACTTACTGAACAAGAAAAAGAGATTTATGAGTTGGCGGGAGAGCAATTCAATATTAACTCTCCAAAACAACTTTCAGTGATTTTATTTGAGAAACTGGAGTTGCCCGTCATTAAAAAAACTAAAACCGGTTACTCAACAGACGTTTCGGTACTTGAAGAACTTTTTGCTGAACACGATCTCCCTGAAGTTATTCTTCTGTATCGGCAATTGGCTAAACTCAAATCAACTTATGTAGATGCGTTGCAGGAAGAGATATTTGGGAAAACAGTTCGTGTTCATACTTCCTTCAATCAGTCGGTTGCAGCTACAGGGCGATTGAGTAGCAGTAATCCGAACCTGCAAAATATTCCTATTCGAACGGAAATGGGACGGGAAATTCGTAAGTCTTTTATTGCAGAGGAGAATAATAAGATTTTATCTGCTGATTATTCGCAGGTGGAATTGAGAATTTTGGCCCACATGTCGGAAGACGAATCGCTGATCGATGCTTTTATTAATGGAGAGGATATTCATACACGAACAGCAGTGGAAATATTTGGAACAACTGCTGAACGTTTAGATGCTGAAGCACGACGCATGGCCAAGGCAGTCAACTTTGGGATCGTTTATGGCTTGAGCGCTTTTGGTTTATCCAGGCAGTTAAAAATTTTTCCAAAAGAGGCAAAGAAATTTATCGATCAATACTTTGAGCTTTATAAAAATGTAAAAATTTATATAGAACGGACTGTTGAAGACGCCAGGGCTATGGGATATACCCTGACTTTAATGAATAGGAAACGATATTTGCCGGACCTCAATAGCAAGAACAGACAGGCGCGGGAAGCAGCTGAGAGAATAGCCATTAATTCTCCCGTTCAGGGCAGTGCCGCAGACCTGATTAAACTTGCAATGATTAATCTGGACAGGGAAATTGCTCAAAAAAAATTAAACTCTAGGATGATTCTTCAAGTCCATGACGAATTGGTGTTTGAATGCCCCCCTGAGGAAGAGGAGGAAATGCGTGTCCTCGTCAAAAAAGAAATGGAAGAAGTTATGCCTCTTAAAGTTCCCCTAGTAGTCGATATTGGTTGGGGAGATAACTGGAATGATGCCCATTGATGACTATGTTGTAGGGATGGAAACAGGTTGAGGTTTGGACGTGAAGGTGATTAAGTAGTGATACTTTATTTAGATAAAGAAAGGCTGCCGGAGTCCAGATAAAAAATTTTATGTTAAACTAGTTGAAACTGATAAAAGGCCGATGATTTGAGGGTTACTGTTTTTGCTGGGCATTGTAATTCCTAACAAAAGGGACTTTAGGTTAAATCGGATGTTTTTATTCAGTTTAAATGCTACTTTTTGGATGTTTTATGCATCTATATGAGCATTAAGGCATTGTATAATTATAGGTAAAATAATCAGGAGATTTTCATTGAATTTTATTAAACGTTTTTTTTCAGGTATGAAACAGGAGGACTCCGTTTCTGAACCTGTTGAAGTTGTGAAACCTGTTACGGAACAGAAAGTGAAGAGTACAACCTCCTCAACTGTTGCAACGGAGCCGGATGCTGCTGAAGAAAGATTTTCTGATGAGCCTCCCGCCCCCAGGGTTGTATTGCATGCACCTGTAGTAAGTGAAAGTATTTTTCCTGCTGAATCAGAGGATATTTTAATAAAAGCCCAGCCTTCTCAAACAGGTGATCAATGTATGTTTACTGTGAACCGGGTTTTGATGAAAGGCGCCTCTTGGTATTTTGATAGCTTTGAAAGTGCGGCAGAATCTTCTCTAGCCGAATCTCTTTTCTCCCTAGATGATGTCGAAACTGTATTGGTTTGCGAATCAACAGTGACGCTCACACGTAAAGATAAAACTCTTATTGATTGGACAGCACTGGCAAAAGAAGTCGGTGCTACTATTCGTGGTGCAATAGAAGAGGGCAGTTACCTCATTGCTGAAAAAATAATTTCTTCTATTCCTTCAGAAGATGTGATCCGAGAGGGGATACAAAAAGTAATTGATGAAGAGGTGAATCCAGGTGTGGCGGGGCACGGGGGACAAATTAATCTCTTAGCTGTAAAGGGAAATACCGTGACGATTCAGATGGGTGGTGGGTGTCAGGGTTGCAGTGCTGCCGACCTTACACTGAAGCAAGGAATCCATACATCGTTTAGAAAAGCAGTGCCGCAAGTGGGAGCAATATTTGACGAAACCGACCATACTGCCGGATTGAACCCTTATTTTTCATGAGGTAATATGCCCAGAGTACTAAAATTTAAAGTGAATATTGAAACCGGGAAACAAGGCCCGAATGAAACGGTAAATTTCTGTTTTAATAATCATAAAATGCCCTTTGAAAATGTAATCGGTTCCAATGAGTCTGATGCAATTTTTGAAGGAAGCTTCGATGTCAACAGTTTCGCCCACAGCTTAACTCTGGTTGGACCAGAAAAAGGCAAATGGAATGTAGAAAAGGTTACGGTGGATTACGAGTGCGAAGGAGAGAAACCCTATGTGGTCAAATGGGGCGCAGTAACTCTTGACGAAACTACAGAAATGAACCTCTGGCAAGATCCTCCCGCACCTATGTTTGATGTTTAAAACCTTAAAAAATTTTTGAAAAACCCAGTTATTTTTTATACTATATTTACTAGTGTGTATTTAGCGAATATTATCAATCTATACCATTTTTGGGTTTTTACTGGCTAGTGTTATATGAGTACAGAGACATTACCATATTCTCCAGAGGTTGTTGAAGAGTCTGAAGGTAAAACGAATCGTGCTTATCTGCCCATGTATAAAATTATCATGTGGGATGATAATGTTACAACGATGGAGTTCGTCATCCGTATTCTCATTACTTTAATGGGCAAAGAATACTCAGCAGCAGAAAAGCTAATGTACGAAATTCACCTCCAAGGTTCTGCCACTGTTGCGACCATGCCACTTGAACAAGCTGAATTCAAGGTTGGACAGGTTCACTGCGCCGCTGCAATGGAAGAATTTCCATTTACATGCACTATTGAGCAGGCCTGACTACACATCTGCCGGAAATAGATCTATTCCCACTGAATTAATAAGGTTATTCTTCCTTTAAATACAGTTACCGAATTTTCTACCCTTGTAAGAATTTTAATGCCTTCTTTCCAGAAGGGTGTAGCATCTTTTTTTCCGGTATAGATTTGCCTTGGATGGGTTTTTTGGACTTCCCGTCTTCCTGCAGCTCTTTCCGTAACGATTGCAAAGTATCCGTTTAACTGTATTATGAACGGTGTTGAAAAAATTCCGAAAATTTCTGTTTTAAGGACAACTTGGATGAAAAGCAATGGCCTTCTCTATTTGATGATAACGGGTATTCTTCTGGGGATTTTTTGTGGTTGGTTTTTTGGGGAAACCATGCTGGCTGTGGGATGGTTGGGGGATATGTTTTTGGATTCTCTAAAAATGTTGGTGGTTCCGTTGATTATTTCTTCAATGATAGTGGGGATTTCCGGTTTGGGAGATATTCGAAAAGTAGGGAAAACCGGATTTATTACGCTGCTATATTTTATGTCTACCACTGGTATTGCCGTTGGTATTGGGTTGGTGATGGTCAATATTTTAGAACCCGGCGCGTCAGTAGAAATGGTTGCTGAAAAAATTCCAGAGAATGTTTCCGAAAAAGAAGCCATAGGTATCACAGATATATTGCAGAGTTTTGTTTCTCCTAATTTAATTCATTCCATGGCTCACATGGAGATCCTTCCTCTTATTATTTTTTCCCTGGTATTTGGGGCTGTGTTGACTACATTGGGAGAACCAGGCAAACAAGCAATAGGGTTCTTTGATACTGTCAATATGGCTATTATGAAAATAGTGCATTTGCTTATGTATTTTGCGCCGATTGGAGTATTTGCGTTGATAGCTTCCAAACTGGGGGCTGCCGGGGGAGGAGACTTGTTTCTTGTGGAATTAGCAAAAATTGGAAAATACGCCTGGACTGTTATCCTTGCCCTTTTATTACATGGAGCTTTGGTTTTACCTGCTATTTTGTATTTTGTAACAAGGAGAAACCCTCTTGATTATTTGAAAAATTTAACAGCAGCATTGACTACGGCTTTTTCGACAGCTAGTAGTTCTGCAACTCTACCGGTTACCATTGAATGCGCAGAAGAAAATAATCAAGTCAGTCGCAAGGCGTCTTTGTTTGTTTTACCTTTGGGCGCAACAGTGAATATGAATGGCACTGCTCTTTACGAAGCTGTTGCGGTTATGTTTATTGCACAAATGATGGGCATTGAAATGGGGTTTGCTGAACAAATGATAGTCTTGATTACAGCGACTTTGGCGGGAATTGGCGCGGCTGGGATTCCTGAAGCAGGATTGGTGACCATGGTAATGGTGCTGCAGGCGGTTGGATTACCATTAGAAGGGGTCGGGATGTTGCTCTCTATCGATTGGTTTTTAGATCGCTGCAGAACGACCCTCAATGTATGGGGGGATTCTGTTGGTGCGGCAGTGGTGGACACACTCGAAGAAAAATGGGTTGAGAAAGGAGGCGATACATGATCACTTTAGCATTGGTTGGTTTTATCGTTGGGATCCTGTCCTCCATAAGCGGGTTGGGTGGGGGATTTATGATCGTACCTTTGCTTATCTTTTTGGGGCGTGAAGCAAAGCTGGCAGTAGGAACTTCATTCGTGTTTATTTTAGTGGTGGCAATTTCATCCATTATTAGCCACTATCGCCTTGGAAACGTGGATATTAAGACAGGCTTGGCTCTGGGTTTTGGGGGAATCATCGGCGCACAAATTGGTCCACAAATTTTGCAGCATGTTTCCGAACAGAATTTTAAAAGAATATTTGCTGTGTTGTTGGTGATAACAGCGGTATGGATTTTCGTAGATTCTAAAAGCTAATATTTACCCGTCGCTCTTATTGTGGGTGCCACGAACTAATCGCACTGCAAAGGGACCTTCTCCAAACTTGTTTATCCAGCTGGAACGCCCTTTTACAAGGCTGAACATCATAGCCCTGTCTCCGTTGATAGTATCTGTCCAGGTGCAGTCGGCTCCTTTTGGCTCAAACTCAGCTGGAATATGTATTTCGTTATTTCCAAAATCCCGCTGACTGAAACTTTTATCAAAAATAGTTTTTACATCTTCCAACTTAGGAATCCTCCAGTCGCTGAATCCGCCAAAACTAGCCGCGTTTTGTTCTTCTGCGAACTTCATAGCTTTTTCCAGATGCAGCCACTTTCCTATCATTTGGCGGGAGTCTTTTTTTAACCAGGTTAGTCCAGTTTGGTTGTCTAAGATAGTATCATTGCCATTGTCAATAAATCGAGACATGGTGAACCTCAATATCAATAATTAAATTATATTAAGATTATAGCAGGTTTTTTTTCTTGAAAAGAATAAGAGTTTTTTTCTCTTGCGGCATTATTTTGGCGAGGAAAACATCATTCCCTGAAAGCTGTAGTTTAGATAAGAAGGGAATTTAATCGAAAAAAAGTCTGAATCATAGGGCGGGTTGAAAGCTTCGGCGATCACTTTATTGAAGTCATAGGAGCTTTCCTCGCAATTCCTGAAAAAACACCAGCGAAAATAAATAGGCCGACTTTTATTTCGTTTTAAAATATAACCAAATATATCGCGACCATTAAAGAAAAACTGCAAGATAAACTCTTCGTGGTTGACTTGAAATGATTTTCTTGCTGGCAGCTTGGAAATTACCATGGGATTGGGAACCGGAATGCTCAATTCAGGGTATTTCTTTAAAGAAACCCTCTCTAAGGCAAGCGAGTAATTTGGGGTCGCCAAAATCATGGTGAAGATAAAAACGGCTAGCCAGGCTGGGTTGAGTGAAAAGAGTTTTGCCATGCACTTATCTGTGTTTTGGTTAGCCTTTCCAAAAAAAAAGCCGATAGAACATGTGTTCTATCGGCTTTATACCTCATAGAGAGGTTAAATACTTCCCATTAATGGGATCAGGCTTATTTCAAAGTCGGATGGTATACCGCACATTGAGCGTTAGATACCAGGACTTCCTTCATGTAAGGCACACCAAAAGGATCAATGCGGTTGTCATTCATTTGTTTTCTGTATGCACCATCAGAGTTTTCGCCTTGACAGTCGCCCGGAACCAAACCATGAACTTGTGCTTCTTCAATTGTTCTGGCTGCTTTCCAGGATTGCTCGCTCTGTGAAGAGCCAAACTGATAGTCAGTATTAATTCCTACGCTACTTCTTGAGCGACCTGCCTGTGATCCTAAGTTAGTTGCATTCGTGATAGTTCTAACAGAAGCACCCATTTGCATCATAGTCTGCCCTACACCCATTACACTTGCATCATGTTGAACGTATGCGCCTGGCATTACGTCATCAGCTGAAGCGATAGAACCTAAACCCAAGACACTTACGAATGCACTTACTGCTAAGAAAAGAATTGTCTTTTTCATTGCTAACCTCCCCAAACTTGATGTTTTTAGTAACAACTTTTTTACTAAACTTACACTGCTAGCTTACAAACAAACGTCTTCACACCTCATATCTTTACCGGCTCTTTAGCTGGGCCAAGTTTTTATTTAGTCCTATAAATACCTTCCCTAAAATCCTGTGATTATAGGATATATTTCTTCAGGAACTCAGAATCTATAACCTTACGGGTCATTTGTCAATAGAAAACCGGGCTATATTTAAATCTTGCAAATATCCATAGTCAGGAAAAAGGTTAAAATCTACTGAGGATCTATAACTTATTTAAAAATATATGTTTACACTGTATTTTAGGTGGGGTTGGTGGCATTTTTTAAATTAACCATAAAACACATCTTCAGAAGGCTCTGTTTGGTGAAAGTGCTACGAGGTGGTAGAGTGGTTGGAATTTTATTTCTGAATTCGAATAGTGTATATTTTCTTTTAAATAATCTCTAACTCTTTCCCCTAATTATTAGCATTTTGTATGGTTCCCAAAAAATTTTTCACCCTGAAAGAAGCTAATTCATTTATTCCCCAGCTTCTGGAATGGGTTCCTCGAATTCAGAAGCTTGCTACCTCTCTCAGCAAGGATTTTCCAGATATTAAAAATGCAAGAGAAAAAGCTAAATGGAGTGGAGGTAGTGAACAAGGAGTGGACTATCTAAATGCCGTCCTGAAATATAATAACCTCATGCACAAAGTTGAAGAGATGGGTTGTGAGATTAAGGGAATTCGCGAGGGGCTCATCGATTTTCCGTCAATAAGAGAAGGTAGGGAGGTTTATCTTTGTTGGAGAATGCCAGAAAAAGAAATCTTATTTTGGCACGATCTCAATACAGGTTTTGCAGGCCGAAAACCTATTTAGTAACTTTCTTAGAGAAAATTTTACGCACCTCCTTCACGATATTTGCATTTCCGACAATTGCTGTCCCTTCTTCAATACTTGCACGGTTTCCAGAAAAGTTTGCGAATTTCCCTCCTGCTTCTTGCGCTAGAACTTTGCATGGAGCGTAATCCCATATTTTGGCTAAAGGGTCTACCATAACATCTGTTGTGCCGCAAATGGCCATGAGATGACCAAATGCGTCTGGGTAGGTTCTTACTATCCCCCCTTCTTTATTAAGTTCGTTAAAAAGAGAGATGTGTTTTTGTTGTTTGAAACAGTACCAGTCAGCGACTGCAATAAAAGCTCCCTTAAGTTTTTTTTGCTTAGAAACCTTTAGAGGTTTTCCATTTAAAAAAGCGCCTTTCCCTTTAACTGCCCAGGCCGTTTCTCCCAGCGCGGGAAGTTCAATTACTCCAAGTACTGGTTCGCCTTTATGTAGCAGTGCAATCATTGAAGCGAAAAGCGGCAGACCACGAATAAAGGAACGAGTGCCATCCACTGGATCAATGGTCCAAACCCATTCGGCGTTGGCGTTGTGGTTTCCGAACTCTTCACCAATGATGCCGTGTTCTGGAAAATGTTTAGTGATTTTTTTTCTTAGTATCTCTTCAGCGTTGCGGTCCGCTATGGTGACGGGACTAGAATCTGATTTTAGATCAATTTCATATCGCCCACGGAACCATTTTAAAACCTCACTTTTTGCCGGCTTCATAAAAGATAAGGCCTGATCTTTAACCTTTAGTAGGTCCATTTTTATTTTTTATCCTACGTTTTCGTTGCTATTAATTGTTTTTTGATTATTTAGCATTTGTTTTTAAAATAATATTGCTTTCATAAAGGATTAAATTATAATCGGTTCCTTGATATATTTATTGATTAAACTAATTTCTCGTGGTCGCCAATGCGTGATAAAAATTTAATGGTAGGGGTCATCTTTTGTTTTGTCATCTCTATATTATTTCTGCTCGTCATTATTTGGGAGATCAAAAAGTCAATCGATCATGACGAAAGAGTACAACAAATGTCAAAAAAAACCAATGCTGTGGAGGTTTCTGATAATCGAGATTTCAGCATTTATGAAACCATGGTGGGTGATGATGGTCGCGAAATGGTTTTGATTCCTGAGGGAATTTTTACACGAGGGTCATACTCAGGGGGTTACGATGAGAAGCCGGCTCAGGAAATTTATTTAGATGCTTTTTATATAGATAAATATGAAGTAAGCGTAAAAGGATACAATAAATATAGAAAAGCCACCAATTATGTAAAACCATCGGTTCCTTTTTTTCCGGGAGATCACAAGGTGATGGAAGTACCCCGCCATGCCGTGGTGGGGATTTCCTGGCACGATGCGGTTAATTATTGTACTTGGGCTGGTAAGAGACTTCCTACAGAAGCGGAATGGGAAAAAGCTGCGAGAGGAACGCATGGTCTCAACTTTCCCTGGGGAAATAAGGTGCTGCCAAAGCGTGCAAACTTTGCCGGTACGGGTGATGGATTCACATACATGGGTCCTGTAGGGAACTACCCCATGGGAAGAAGTGTTTACGGCGTTTACGACATGGCCGGGAATGTTTCAGAATGGGTGAGTGATTTCTACGACCAGTTTTACTACAAAAGCGCACCTATTATGAATCCAACAGGACCCGAGACCGGGGAAAACCATGTGTTTAAAGGCGGCTCATGGGACGCGAGGAGTGTCGATATACGAACTTCCAAGCGGTTTGCTGCTTCACCGGGTCGTAAGGACAGTATCGTGGGTTTTCGTTGCGGTCGTTCTAAATTAGATAAAAAATAAAGGTATATTTCAGGCCCGAAGTTGCCTTAAAAACATTCATAAAAACTAAAAAGCATTATATTTGAATTTCATGCCTAACCAATGTTGACCCGGTTGTTAAGAGTGGAGAAACTCCGCTGAAACTCCCTTCCCGAATTTGGATTTTCTTATTTTTTTTCTTGTCAGGTGCTACAGGCCTCGTCTATGAGGTGGTGTGGACCCGCTTGCTCACCTTGATTATGGGTAATACCCATTACTCTATAGCAACAGTTTTAACGGCGTTCATGGGTGGCTTAGCTCTAGGCAGTTTTGTCGGAGGTAAGATCATAGACCGGGATTTCAATCCACTTGCAGCATATGCAATTCTCGAAGCTGGTATTGGTATATATTGTTTGCTCATCCCCTTGTTTATCGAGCTTGCCTTCCCTTTGTTTCAGTGGATTTACATGAACCTTGGGGATTCTTACACTCAAACTAGTTTGGTGAGATTTCTTGTTTGTGGTGTTCTGCTAATTATTCCTGCAACTTTTATGGGGGCCACCCTACCAGTCCTCAGTAAACTTGTCTCCCGTGATGAGAACTTTATAGGAAAAGATGTAGGTACGTTATATTCCATCAACACCTTTGGGGCAGTTCTGGGTGCTTTAGCTTCAGCTTTTGTTTTTATGCGGTTTTTGGGAGTGCAGGCAACAATAAGCGTGGCTGCTTCTGCCAATATATGTATCGCTTTGATAATATACTTTATATTTAAGCCCCCACTGAAAGAGCGTTTATCCTATTTAGCTCCTCCTTCCAAAGAAGAGAGCGCTTCGCTGCAGAAACGGGATCTATTTATACTGCTGAGTTTTGCTGTTTCCGGGTTGGCGGCTTTGGTTTACCAAGTAGCCTGGACAAGAATTTTGTCCTTATTGCTGGGCTCTTCGGTATATGCGTTCAGCCTTATTCTTGCGGTATTTATTTTTGGGCTAGCGCTGGGTACAGCAACCACTTCCAACCTTCTAGATAGAATAAGGTATCTAGTTAGAAGTTTTGGTATAACTCAAATAATAATTGGTTTTTCTTCATTATTTATTGTCCCTCTTTTTGGCCGTATCCCTTTTGTCAATCGATGGGTTTATGAAAATTTAGGACAACAATTTCAACTCATACAGGGTGCCAATTTTATAACCATTCTGGGGCTTCTTTTTATCCCTACATTTTTCATGGGAGCGCAGTTTCCAATTGTGATCAAAATATTGGCAACCAAATTGGAAACGGTAGGTCAGAATGTAGGTAGGGTTTATGCCTTCAATACCGTCGGTGCGATAATAGGTTCATTCTTAGCGGGTTTTATTTTGATTCCCACGCTGGGAATACAGGCCACTATTTTTAGTATGGTTTTTCTAAATGTTCTTTTAGGCATCACCCTTTTGGCACTTGGATCGCAACTTAGTTTTAACTGGAAAATATATGGTTTACCGGGTGTATTCGTTTTCTGTGTGTTTATTGCAAACTGGATAGCCCCGTGGGACAAGTCCGTTATTTCTAGCGGTTCTTTCATGCCTTACCGGATTGGAGATTTAAAGGAGGCGGAGTTAAAGAAAAATAAGATTCTATTTTTTAAAGAGGGTGTTCACACAACGGTAACTACCGAACTCTCTGCTTCGGGAAATATTTTCCTGCGTGTAAATGGAAAAACCGATGCGTCTTTAGCCTTGGATATGAGAACTCAGTTGTTGTCGGGTTATTTACCAATGCTTTTTCATAAAAACCCTAAATCCGCTCTGGTGATCGGTCAAGGGAGTGGAATTACTTTAGGAGCAGTCGAGCAGTTTCCTGTAAATAGAATTAATCTTGTAGAAATATCACCTGCAGTTATAGATGGCTCGAGATTTTTTGATCCATTCAATCATGATGCTTTAAATGATGAAAGGCTTTCTATATTGCTCGAAGATGGGCGAAACCATATCGCGTTATCAAAAAAATTATACGATGTGATCGTTTCCGAACCTTCCAATCCATGGATATCCGGCGTTGGGGCTTTATTCACGGTCGACTTTTTCGATTTGCTAAAAAAGAGGCTGAACCCGGGAGGACTTGCTTGCATTTGGGTTCATACTAACATGTCGCCAGATAGCTTCAAATCAATCATTCGCTCGTTCACCGAAAAATTCCCATTTGTAACGATGTGGGAATCCATAGCCGGGGATGATTATTTGTTGATAGGTTCTGAGCAGGAATATCGGTTATCGTTTGAAAAAGCACAAAAATATTTAACAAATGAAATTACGGGAAAAGATTTTGCGTATATCGGTATTAGGAATGTGCCTGACTTAATGAGTTTAATGATTATGTCTCGCCCAAAACTTGTAGAGTTTAGTAAAAATACAACTCTACATACTGATGACAACTCATTTTTGGAATTCAATGCGCCGGAATATGTTTATAAAGATGAAAGAGATCTGCTAGTAAGGCAACTGACCCCTTTTATTCAGTTGCAACCAGAGTTCGTAAAATTTGAAAATATTCAACCAGAAATTATAACTCGGGTTAATAAAAGGCTTTTGCGATTGGAAAGGTCTGAGAGTCAGATAGAAGAAATAAAGCGAAAGGCTCGAATTACAACCTTGTTAGAGGAAGCAGAAACGGCTTACAACGTGGGAGACATTACGCAAGCTTTGGATTTCTATGCAAAAGTTCTAGTGTTAGATCCACAACATATTCTGGCCCAAATGAATATTGGAAATATTTATCAAGAATTAAAGTTGACCGAAAAGGCGGAAAAAGCCTATTTGAATACACTTAACTCGAACCCCTTTTATGTTTTTGGCCGCCTGAGTTTAGCAAGGTTGTATATTTTCTCTGGTCAGCCTGATAAAGCCATAAATATTATAAATGATACACTCGAATGGTACGATGGCGATCATGAACTAAGCCTTTTTATGGGTTTGGCTTATGCCTTTAAGAAAGATCCTCGACGAGCCATTGAAGAGTTTGAAACATCTTTGAAGTGGAACCCGAACTATTCTTTGGCACATTTTTATCTGGGGGTACAGTTGCAAAATAATACTCCTTCTTTAGCTAGAAAACATCTTCAGTCATTTTTAAATTTAGCTAAGAACCGATCTGAGCATGGGAAGTTGATTCAAAAAGCAGAAAAACTACTAAAGAAACTTTGATCCCTTGAAATATAAGGTATACTCACCGGAAAGTCTGCGGCCCTGCCGGAATAATTATCCCGAATAATTGAAAGTCAAATTGGATGCCCACTAAAATTAAAGTTATTTGGTATCTTTTTATTGTAATTACGGTTGTTGGGTTTTTGTACCTTGCTGCAAAAGACCAAATGGAAGAAGCAGTGCGGTCCGAAGAAATGGCTGATAAAAGATCCCAGGCTCGTCTTAAACAATTACAAAACCCCAAAGGGAAGAAGCAAATAATCAAAATTGATCCGATAAAAGCCATTCGCGAAATAAATGCCTTGGGGAAATATCAGGAAGCGGTTGATATGGCCGAAAAAGTGGCAAAAGAGTATCCGAATCATGCAAGGCTTCATACCTGGTGGGGGATTTCTTTAGTCAAGCTGAAAAAAACGCAGGAAGCTATCAATCATTTTGTTGTGGCAGCTAAAAACGATCCAACCGATGAAAAAGCCCATCTCTATTGGGGGTTGACCTTAGCTATGGATAAAAATTTTGAAGAGGCCATCGCACACTACCGCACAGTTCTTGAGATTAACCCAGAACATAGTAATGCTTATGCTTATTGGGGAGCCTCCTTGAATGCATTGGGAAAATATGAAGAGTCCTTAGGCAAGTTGGATGAAAGTATGGCTCTTCATCCACTTAATAGTACGGCGTACGCCATGCGTGTCGATGTATTATATAACCTTAAACGTTATGAAAAGGCTTGGCAGCATGTCCAAAAGGCGCGTGCGGCAAATATTTTCTTGCCGCAAGGTTCAATTAACAGATTAGCTCAAGCCTTTCCAGAGCCGTTAAAAAATCCTTGAAAAGCTTTATAAACGAATAGGTACAAATACCTGCATGAAATAGCACTTTTTTTCTATCAAACTGAGTTTTGCATTAATTATTGTAAATATTGGTAAATTTACTAGAAATTTCAGTTTTCTAGCTTAAAAATTTGATGTATTATTTGCATTCATCAATTTTTTCAGTATTGGTTGGTTGGGCATTTTTAGACATTTTCGGCTTTAATTTCAGAGGAATAATGTTTAATAAAACTATTCAGTCCACAAGCAAAAGATTTTTCATTGCCGCTATTTTTCTTGCTCTAAGCTTTTCATCCTCCTGGGCGAATAGTTCCACAAGTAAATTACCGGAAAATAATACTCCTAATTTTACCCCCCAAGTTAGTGATGACGCATTTGTACAAGCGGCTGATATAACGATTAAGCTCGAAAAGAAACTGCCAAAAGCCAGTGATTGGCCAAACTCGATTGAGACCGCCCAAGGAACAAAGAGATCGCCCCAAAAAATTGAAGAATATGAGGATATGGAGGACCCATTTGCCGACAATGAAAAAGATATTCCTGTTCTCTCAGATCCTTTTGAAGGATATAACCGGTGGATGTTTGGGGTAAACGAAGCTATGTATGATAATGCTGTGGAGCCTTTTGTGAAGGGCTACAGGGATATAGTTCATGAAGATTTGAGGATTGGTATTAGGAATATGTATAACAACGTTCTGTTCCCGGTAAAATTTCTAAGCTGTCTTTTGCAACTGGAATTCAAGAAATCAGGTCGTGTTCTCGCTCGGACTTTGATCAATACGGCGTTTGGATTTGGTGGCTATGCAGATGTTGCGGGCGAAGAATATGGGATCCGCGATGTGAATGAAGATTTTGATCAGGCCTTGGGCTCTTTGGGTATTCCTACCGGACCTTATCTTGTTTTGCCTTTTTTTGGTCCAGCTACAGCCCGCAATATGGTAGGTAGGACAGTAGATACATTAATGAGTCCGGGTGCCTTATTGAGTGCAAGCTTCGGGCAAAATGTGATAATTAATGCGGAAGATAACGTCAATCAGATCTCATTTATAATTGATGATAAAAAACAATTGGAAGACAGTGCTTTGGATGAATATGAGAGTGTTCGTGATTTTTATCATCAATTCCGACACGGGCTTCAAAAAAAATAGGTTCGAATTAAAATCTAACCCTCCCAAAATTTTTTTTCTTTCTGTTTTATCTCGCCTTGATTTTTAGTATTCTAATTTTTTCTAACCAGAATAGGTTTCGTTTTGTCTGATTATCAGGTTCGCTTGTCTAGGGAAACAAGTCCTTATTTGTTGCAACATGCTACCAATCCAGTTGATTGGTATCCTTGGGGGCAAGAAGCATTGCAGAAAGCAAAAGAAGAAAACAAACCTATTTTTTTGAGTATTGGTTATTCTTCCTGTCATTGGTGCCATGTCATGGCTCACGAATGTTTTGAAAACCCGGAAATAGCTAAATTAATGAACCAATGGTTTGTTAACATTAAAGTGGATCGGGAAGAATACCCAGATGTCGATGCTATTTATATGAAGGCATTGGTAGAGTTAACTGGACAAGGAGGGTGGCCTTTAAGCATATTTCTCACCCCTGATCAGAAACCTTATCTTGGCGGGACTTACTTTCCTCCCACGCCAAAATTCAATCGCCCCGGGTTCCCTCAGATACTGGAAGAGGCCTACAAACTTTTCTCGGATGACCCAATTCAAACAGATATTAAATCACAAAACCTATTAGAAAAGATCCATTTGCAAAATAAGGCAGGCAAATCCCTAGGAGTCAAGCCCCTCAAACTCATTAAGGGAGCAATAGATATATTGAAAAAACGATTTGATGAAGAATATGGAGGTTTCGGGTCAGGAATGAAATTTCCCGAGCCAATGCATTACACCCTTATGCTTAGGTATTGGGCGGAAACAGGAGATGAAGAGACTTTGCATATTCTTGATAAAAGTTTAACCAAAATGGCGGAGGGGGGGTTGTTCGACCAATTGGGAGGAGGCTTTCATCGTTACTCCACCGATCGTTTCTGGCGAGTTCCACATTTCGAAAAAATGCTTTATGACAATGGATTACTTGCAAAGCTGTTTCTAGATATGTTTCAGGCAACAAAACAGGATATTTACCGGGAAATTCCAGAGCAAATATTTTTCTGGATGGAGAGTGAAATGACCTCCCAAGAAGGGGCTTTTTTTTCCAGTCAGGATGCAGATACGGAGGGGAAAGAGGGGACCTGGTATACCTGGGAACTAAAGGAAGTGCTTAACCTTTTAGGTCCGAAGCATGCCAAAGTTTTTAGCAAGGCTTTTGGTATGACCCCCAAAGGGCAATTGGATGGGCAGAATGTTTTGTATTTGAATATGAAAGTGGAAGCCCTCGCGGAGATGGAAAATATTCCTATATTCGAAGCGGATCATATCCTAAAAAAAGGAAAGAAAACTCTTTTGGAGGCCCGGCGAAAAAGAGCTTGTCCCGATACAGATAAAAAAATCATCACTTCATGGAATGGGTTGATGATTACTGCGCTGGCAACAGGCTACTCCGTACTGGGAGAAGAAAAATATATAAAGACAGCAAAACGGTGTGCTGAATTTATTTGGTCAGAACAATGGAAGGATGGAAAACTGTATCGCATCTATAAAGATGGAAAAAGCAGTATCGCCGGATGTTTGGAGGATTATGCATATTTTTTTGAAGCCCTGATTACTCTATATGAAACCTCTTTGCAAAGTGAATGGGTTAGTAAAGCAAGACAAGTCGCGGATGCAATGATCAAGGAGTTCTGGGATAAGGACGAGGGCGGTTTTTTTCTGTCGGGTAAATTGAGAGAGCAACTGGTGGCGAAACTTAAAAATCCGGCGGATGAAGCTATGCCCTCTGCAAATGCTATTGCCTCCATGGCATTATTAAGGCTGGGTCGTTTGACAGGGAATAAAACCTACATAGAAAAATCGGAAGAAACTATAAAAGCATTTCAGGTCTTTATGGAGCAGAGTCCAGTTGCGTTTACAGGTTTATTATCCACACTAAGCGCATCCAACCTTTCGCCAACTGAAGTTGTTTTTGCCGGGCCTAAAGAGGACACAGTGTTTGATGAAATGTGGAAAGTGTTGCATACCGATTATCGTCCCAACAAGGTGGTCGTGCGGAGCGAAAACGGCGAATCAAACCTGTCTTTAGCTGAGGGTAAGAACTCAATTGAACCAACGGTTTATGTATGTCAAAAGGGCACTTGTCACCCCCCGGTCAACAGTGCAAAAGCCTTGGATAGGTTGTTGGAACGTCCTCAAGAGATTCGCTTGAACATTTTTGATGAAAATCAAAAGAATGCTCAGATACTCGAGCAGGAACAAAATAACTTCATGGGAGTGATGGGAAAGATTTTTCAGCAATCAGGAATCACCCGTCCTTCTAATGAAAAGTGAGACCAAGATCGTTGTAAAAAATTAAGCTTGATTAAAAAAGAAGGCGGGGATAAAAGCCGTTTAGGATAGAAAGTTAATGATTTCTGGGTAGTAACAAAAATTTTATTTGTTTAAGTCGAAGTTATTTAAAACTTCGTCTTTGTAGGTAGATTTCGACTGTATTTTTAAAATTGCTGGCTACAGCGATGTCCCTCATACCACTATGGTTATAATCACCGCTTGTGATCGCCAATACAGCGCCCCCATCAACTACATAGTCACGTGTGGGGTAGTGAAAACTTCCATTGGCCTTCCGTACCACTAATGAAAAACTGCTGGAGAGGGAATTTGCAACTGCGATATCTTTTAGCTTGTCCGGATTGAAGTTGCCAGCGGTTAGAGCAAAGGGTCCTCCACCTCCTGAAAATGAAATAGGCTCTGAGAAGTTTCCATCGCCTTTGGAATAGAGCATATATAAGTTATCGCCTTTTCCAGAAGCGAATACTAGGTCGAATTTTCCATCCTCGTTCATATCTTCAAGGATTACTGCTAGAGGAACAAGTTTTTTAGCGTAAGCCTTTGGTTTTTGAAATGTGCCGTTGCCGTTGCCAAGAAAAACTCGAATAGAGCTGGAATTGGAACTGCTGGCGGCTAGAGCTATGTCCAGCTTGTTATCAGAATTGAAATCTTCTGCTACTCCAGAAAAAGAACGCGACCCTGAAAAGTAGGTTTTCCCTTTTTTAAAATAACCATCACCATTACCGATATAAATTTCCATTTGATCGAAAGTCAATGTTACAGCGGCATCGAGCTTTTTATCGTTATTGAAATCGGCCAGGATTACGTTCAAAGGAACTTTTCCTGTTTTTATAGGAATGGGCTTTCTGAAACTGCCATCGCCATTTCCCGGTAATACAACAAACATTTCTTCCCCCCGCGAGTTGACGACCAAGTCAGGAATGTTATCACGGTTGACATCACCTGCTGTCACCATGGTTGGTTCTTCTGCGACTCGGATGTGGCGAGGTGTATGAAATGTTCCATCTCCTTTTCCATAAAGGAGACTTAGACTGTTGCTTTTCGAGTTGACGGTTATCAGATCAGGTTCTCCATCTAGATTAAGGTCGTGGGTTAAAAGGTAGGAGGGGCCTTTGCCTACCCCAATCACATCAAATTTATAGAGCATATCGGGTGGAGGTGAGGGAAGGTCACAACCAAATAGACCCAAAAGGATAGAAAACCATAGGGTGCTAAAATTTCGTCGATTCATGGTTTGTAAGGAAATTGTTAACACTCTGTTTTTAAATTTATTGATTTTATTTGGGGTCTATGAAAAGATTACCCGTTTTTTGCGAAATATGATAGTTTAGTGTCTAAATTATAAAAGGTGGTCTTATCCCTTGCTCCAACTTTTGAGTTGGTGCTTATGGGGTTGTTGGAGGTTTGGTACTTGCATTGATTCAACAATCTCTTTTTAAACCCGTGAGGAGGTACCTATTGCGCTCTTACCAAAGTGTCCTGATTTTAAAACCCGATATTGAAGATACCCGCGAAGATGAAGCTCTCGGAAAAATAGGAGAGTTTATTAAAGGAAATGGCGGAACCATTCTGAAAACCGAAAAGTGGGGAAAGAAGCGTCTTGCTTATAGAGTTAAGAAAAACCGTTTTGGTATTTATCTCAACCTTTATCACACCCTGGAACCTTCCGGCGTTATTGACTTAGAAAAAAAATACAAACTTTTCGACCTCATCATCAAGTTTATGGTTGTGAGCTTAACAGATGACGAGTTGGAAAGAGCATTGGGGAACAATGACGAGGCTGAGGGAGAGGGTGATGAAACGGAAAAAGTTAGCAAATTTGATGAGAAATAGTTTTACTAACTCAAATGAAATGAAAACCTGGTAACTTAAAATGGCTTCTTTTAATAAAGTACTTTTAATTGGAAATCTGACGAGAGACCCTGAACTTCGCTATACTTCTGGTGGAACAGCGGTTACTAGTTTTGGGCTTGCGGTAAATAGAAAGTTTAAACAGGGCGAAGAATGGAAGGATGAAGTATGTTTTGTTGATATCACGGTTTGGGCAAAACAGGGTGAGAATTGTGCCGAATATTTGAATAAAGGGAGCCTTGCATTTATAGAGGGAAGATTGAATTATCAAACTTGGGAAGCAGAAGGCGGACAAAAACGTAGTAAGTTGGAAGTGGTGGCCAATAACGTACAATTTTTAACGAAGCAAGGCGCTAAGATGGATATGGGGTCAGGCTCGTCCTCTGTTCCTGATGACGATGTTCCATTTTAATTAACTAAAGATAAAAGAAGGAAACTATGGCTGAGCAAACTAAAAGACGTTCATTTTTTTCACAAAAAATCTGTCGCTTTTGCAACGATGATGACAGTAAGGTTTATATAGATTTTCATGATATTAAAGCACTGAAACCCTTGATTTCAGAGAGAGGGAAAATTATTCCTTCGCGAATTTCTGGGAATTGTGCAAGGTGCCAAAGGCTATTAACACGGGCGATTAAAAGAGCCCGTAGTATCGCCTTGCTGCCTTTTTCTGTTCAGCACTAGTTTTGGACCAAGGGCCAAAGTCGCAAAATGTACTGTTGCCGGTTGTTCTAGTTTTTGCGCTTTTATTTGCTCTGGTGGTTATTCCACCCTTGGGGGCATTGGTTGGTATTTTATCGCCTTTTCCGTTGGTTTTTATTTTCTTGCAGCGGGGTAAACAGGTAGCACTTGTCTTGATGACCCTTATATTTGGCGTCCTTTGGTTTTTGGTAGGGCAGAACCAAGCCCTACTATTCATGGCTGAATATGCTGTAATGGCGTTCGTATTGGGAGAAATGATCCGGGCTCGGTTTCCTGGAGATTGGTGCATAGGGGCCTCGTCTCTAATATCAGGGGGGGTATCCATTTTACTTCTGATTGCCCTGCTAGGGAACCAGGATGCCACTGTTAAAGAATTTTTTGAAAATCAGATAAGGACCCATTTTGCTCAATCCTTTGAGACCTTTGAGTCAGTTGGGGAAAATAAGGTGGAAATAGAGGACATGAAGGCGTTTGTGGAAAAAACGGTTGGTGGATTCGCTTCTTCTTATCCTGCATTTGTTTTCGTTGGCTCTTTAATTGGCGCAATAGCAAATTACGGTTTGTTGAGGTTAGTTTGGGGTCGCATTTATGGGCCGGGGTTATTCTCGGAACGTACGTTTGCCCAATGGATTTGCCCGGAAAACCTTGTATGGGGTTTTATAGCAGCTTGTTTGGCGTTGTTTCTGGGTCAGGGATTGATAGCGGATGTAGGGCTGAATTTATTTATTGCAATGATGGTCATCTATTTTGCTCAGGGTCTGAGCATTGTAGTTCATTTTTTAAAGACTAGAAAAGTTCCAATTTTTCTCTGGTTTATTTTTTTTATTTTAATATTTGCACAACCCATCCTTATTGGGCTGATAGCCGGGATTGGCGTGTTCGATATATGGGTAGATTTTAGGAAAATAAGAAAATCACTGCCGAGTGAAGAAGGTTAGTCGTTTCAGGAAAGGAAAACTTTATGAAGCTGTTGTTGAAAGAAGATGTAGACGGTCTCGGATTTTGTGGTGATGAAGTGGAGGTGAAAGACGGTTATGGAAGAAACTTCCTGATCCCTAAGGGCAAGGCGTTACTTGCCACGCCGAATAACCTTAAAGCCTTCAATCATCAAAAAAGGATTGTTCAGGCTAAAGTTAAAAAGGTTACTGATATTGCCCAAGGTGTTGCTGATGGAATCAGTAATACGGCTATCCAAATTAAGAAAAAAATGGGAGATGGTGGAAAAATGTTTGGTACAGTGACCGCGCAGGAAATTTCTGATTTGTTGAAAGCAAAGGGAATCGATATTGATCGAAGAAAAATCCAAATTCAAGAACCCATTAAAAAAGTAGGGGAGTATTCTATACCTGTAAAACTTCATCCAGAGGTGACAGCGCAAATTAAACTTACCGTTGAAGGGGAGAAGGTGATAGAAAAAACTGAGACGGAAGGAAAATCGGAAACACCGAAAGCCAAAGAAGCAGAAAAGCCTCAAGAAAAAGAATAAACCTAATCGACTGAGCCTTAAAAATCATGGCAGATGCCCTGACCGAAATTTCTCTGAGCAAGCTTCCCCCTTATAATAAAGAGGCCGAACAGAGTGTGCTGGGATCATGTTTGCATTCCTCCGAAGCAATTGCCAAGGCACTCGAAGTACTCAGTGAAGAAGATTTTTATAAGGCAGCTAACAAAAAAATATTTATTGTAATGCGGGAACAGTTCGAGGCTAACGAGCCCATTGATGTTCTTGCCCTGGCGGATCGATTACGAAAAAAAGATGAGTTGGATAATGTAGGAGGCCTCGAATACCTCAGCTTGCTTGAGGATTATGTTCCCACCGCTACGGCTGTCAGTCACCACGCAAAAATCCTACGTGAAAAAAAGATTCTTCGGGATCTGATCCAAACCGCCACGGATATAGTTTCCAATAGTTACAGCGATAAGGATGATGTGGACACGCTTTTGGATAAAGCGGAACAGTCCATATTTGGAATTTCAGAGAAGAGGACCAAGCCGAGTTTTTTCAAACTTACCGATGTAATTAAAGAAAACGTTTCCAGCCTCGAAAAGCGTTCCATGGAGCCGGGAATGGTCACTGGTCTTTCCTGTGGCTTTACCGACTTGAATAATATGACCGCAGGTTTTCAGCCCTCTGATCTTATTATTCTTGCTGCACGCCCAAGTATGGGCAAAACAAGTTTCGCGTTGGACATCGCTCGTTTCGTTTCTCTTCATGAAGGTATCCCCACTGCAATTTTTAGTTTGGAAATGTCAAAACAACAATTAGGCTTAAGGTTACTTTGTTCTGAGGCCCGAGTAGATTCTCAGAAAGTCCGGACGGGTTACCTCGCAAACAGTGACTGGCCTAAACTTCACGAAGCGGGGCGCAGGTTGTCTGAGGCTAAAATGTTTATTGATGACAGTGCGGCACTTTCCGTCCTGGATGTTAGGGCAAGGGCACGTCGGCTAGCAGCGGAACAACCCAGCGGAAAACCTCTGGGGCTTATTATCATTGACTATTTACAGTTGATGCAGGGACGAGGAAACCCTGAAAGCAGGCAGTTGGAAGTTTCAGATATTTCTCGGGGTCTAAAGGCTTTGGCTAAAGAACTCAATGTGCCCATCCTCGCGCTTTCGCAGTTAAGTCGCGCGGTCGAAAGTCGGACAGATAAGCATCCACTGCTTTCTGACTTGAGAGAGTCAGGTTCCATTGAGCAGGATGCGGATGTGGTAATGTTTATTTATCGTGAATTTGTCTATAACCCGGAAATCGACGACCCGGGGAAAACCGAAATTTTGGTTCGAAAGCAACGTAACGGTCCGATTGGTGATGTACGTTTGCATTTTGAAAGCCAATTCACTCGCTTCTTCGATCGGACTGAACGGGGTGTTGTTTCCCCCGAGGCGGGTTCGGCTGACTTCGGTGGCCTTTGATTTTTGAGTTTCCCAACCAACGAGCATAATCTATGATTGTAGTTTCCTTTCTATTGGTTTTTAGTGTTTCATTCCATCCTTCTCCTGTTTTTGCCCAAGTTCATCCGGGTCTTGAAAAATTTAATTTGTCTGCAAAAAATGAAGCCGAAGTTCTTTTTGCCAGGGGACGATATAAAGAGTCTATTGAAAAATATAAAGAGGTGCTGAAGTCAGAAGTGGGGACGAGTTATATTTTCCGGGCCATGTTAAAAGCCTGGAAAGCGATGGATGATTTGAGTGGTGCCGAAAAGTTTTTGAATAACTACCAGTCGTCAACTTCTACTCATATCTGGTATGCGTTCGGATATTTAAACTACCTTAAGGCAGACTACCCAAATGCTGAAAAGGCTTTTATTCAGGCCATTAAAATGGACTCTCAAAATGGCCTTGCCTGGAACAATTGGGGTGCCATTCTTTCGGAGAAAAAACAGTATAAACTCGCGGTAAAAAAAGTTCAAAGAGCAATTGAAGTAAACCCGAGAGAAACTATTTTCGTTTGGAACCTAAATGCAATTTACAAGAAAATGGGGGAACTCGATCGATTTGCAAACGAATATAAAAAACTATTACAACGGAAATCTAAACAACGTGCCTTGACCTATGGGAAAGTTCTGGCGCGGGTGATTCGGCAAAAGGCATTTGGTTTTTACTCTAAAGGCGAGTTGGACAATACGATTCTTGGGTTTGAAGAAATGTTAAAAATATACCAAGAAATAGATAATATAAAAGGTCAGGTGCCTGTTTTTTTTAGTTTGGGGCTCCTTCACGAAGAAAAAGGAAATATCCAAAAAGCCCAAGAATATTTCACGCGTGTATTATCGATAAACCCGAATCATATTCAGGCTAAGGATAAAATAAAAACTTCAAATTGATAGTGAGATTTAACTTGGATTGGGGAATAGATATGCTGATACCTGAACTTGGGGATATGCAATTCTCATCGGTTTTTTTAGATTCAACGGTTGACAAAAAAGGGAGTTAAGCGTTACGATTACACAGTTTATGAAGTTTAAGTTTTCAATAAGGAGATAGGGTGCAAAAAGATGAATTTACCGTAGTTATTTTCCCCGGAGTAATAGGTTCTCCAAAAAAATTCTACCTGCCAAAAAAATTTGCAAAGCTTGCATTTACCATTACTGGGGTTCTCATTTTAGCGTTTCTTGGCTCTTCTGTTTATTTTGCAAAGCAATATTTGAAATTGCAGGGTAATGAGATAGAGTTGGCTAAAATCCGAAAAGAATCAAATATAAGAAAAATTCAGGTAGAAAAGTTTTCGCATCAAGTTAAGAACTTTGAAACCGAGTTGGCCCGACTAGAGCGATTTGAGAAAAAATTACGAGTTATCACTGCGCTTGAAAATTCCCCAAAATCTGTAGAAAAGAACTGGGGCGTTGGCGGTCCTTATGGTTTGGCCACAAGTAGCTTCAACACGGCCATGGGTCGTGGTGCTGCAAGTATGATTGAACGTTTATCAAATGGTTTGGATCATTTAGATAAGCAGGTAAAAATTCAAAGTATTAGTTTTCAGGAACTGGATAATTTTTTCAAAAACCAGAAATCGCTTCTTTCCTCAACACCATCCATTTGGCCAACTCGTGGTTGGATAACTTCTGGGTTCGGTTTTCGTAAATCTCCATTCACCGGATTGCGTGAAAAGCATGAAGGCTGGGATATTGCAGCACGTTCAGGGTCGCCTGTGAGAGCCACCGCCGACGGTGAAGTTGTTGTAGAAGGTAGAGAATATGGTTATGGCAACATGGTAGAAATCAATCATGGATATGGCGTGGTGACGCGTTATGGTCATAATTCCAAACATTTTGTGAAAGTTGGAGACCATGTCAAGCGTGGCCAGGTGATTTCATTGGTGGGTAACACGGGGAGAAGCACAGGGCCTCATTTGCATTATGAAGTTCTATTACATGGAATTCCTGTGAGTCCTAAAAACTATATTCTGGAAGATTGATCCGGTTCTGTTCTAGTTAAAGTATTAAATTTTGTTTCTGATAGGTTTCCTTCCCCACTCGAATTTATTTCTTCAGAACTCGGACGACAATATTTCTTGGTGGTTATAGTCTTGCAGGGTTTAGGTTACTCCTATTTTATAAAATATTTCCCGGTTTAAATTACAATGGTAGTTGGACTTATAAAAAAAATAATTGGTACCCGAAATGATCGGGAAATAAAACGTATTCAAACCGTTGTAGAGGAGATCAACGATTGGGAGAATAAGATTAAACCCCTGACAGATGGAGAACTGAAAGGTAAAACTCAAGAGTTTAAAGACAGAATCCTAGAAGGAGCCAGTTTGGATGATATTCTTCCTGAAGCCTTTGCAGTTGTGCGTGAAGCCAGTTGGCGAACCCTGGAGATGAGGCATTTTGATGCACAAATGATTGGCGGGATCGTTCTGCATGAGGGAAAAATTGCCGAAATGAAAACTGGTGAGGGAAAAACCTTGATGGCTACTTTGCCAGTTTATTTAAATGCTTTAGAGGGAAAGGGCGTTCATGTTGTTACCGTAAATGATTATTTGGCGACTCGAGATAGTGAATGGATGGGAACCGTGTATAAGTTTTTAGGGCTTTCTGTAGGCATGATTTATCACGATATTCCGGAAGAAGAAAGAAAAGCGGCTTACAATTGTGATGTGCTCTATGGAACCAACAATGAGTTTGGTTTTGATTATTTGCGCGATAATATGAAATTTTCCGAAGAGCAAATGGTTCAAAGAGATTTGAATTTTGGAATCATCGATGAAGTGGACAATATTTTAATCGATGAGGCGAGGACTCCATTGATCATATCTGGATCTGCAGAAGAGTCCACGGATAAATATTATAAGGTCAATAAGCTTGTTCCCAGCTTGAAGAAAGAAGAACATTACACCATTGATGAAAAAGCTCGAACAGCATCCCTTACTGAGGAAGGGATAGCAAAGATGGAAAAAGACCTGAATATCGAAAACCTTTATGACCCCGCAAACATTGAAACCTTACATTGCTTGAACCAAGCTGTAAAAGCACATGGTATTTTTAAAAATGAAGTCGATTACGTGGTTCGTGATGGAGAGGTAATCATCATCGATGAATTTACCGGTCGTATGATGAACGGAAGAAGGTACAGCGATGGTCTGCACCAGGCTTTGGAGGCAAAAGAAGGTGTCAATATAGAGAATGAGAACCAGACTCTGGCCAGTATTACATTTCAGAACTATTTCCGTATGTATAAAAAGCTAGCAGGAATGACCGGCACCGCAGATACGGAAGCGGAAGAGTTTATGTCCATCTATAAACTTGAAGTGGTGGTGGTTCCTACGAACCGACCTATGATTCGTGAAGACCACCCGGATGTAATTTATAGAACGGAAAAGGAAAAATTCGATGCCGTTATTGAAGAGATTAGAGAATTAAATGAAATAAGCAGACCCGTTCTGGTGGGAACGATTTCAATTGAGAAGTCAGAACTTTTGAGTAAAAAACTAAAAAAGTATGGAATCAAACACAATGTCCTGAATGCAAAACACCATGAAAAAGAAGCGGAGATTATTTCTCAGGCGGGACAGCCGAATGCCGTTACCATTGCTACCAATATGGCGGGTCGAGGAACCGATATTGTCCTCGGTGAAGGAATTCCTGAATTAGGCGGACTTCATATTCTAGGAACGGAACGCCATGAAAGTCGACGTATTGATAATCAGTTGCGCGGACGATCCGGTAGGCAGGGAGATAAAGGATCTTCCCGGTTTTTTCTTTGCCTGGAAGATGATCTGCTACGCATTTTTGGTTCCGATAAAATTTCTCCTCTCATGGCACGACTGGGCATGGAAAATGGACAGCCGATTGAACATAATATGGTTTCCAAGGCTGTTGCCAATGCACAGAGAAAAGTAGAAGCTCACAACTTTGATATCCGAAAACATGTCTTGGAATATGACGATGTGATGAATCGTCAAAGAGAAGTTCTTTATGCTTTACGAAGAGAAATAATCCAGACAGAAAACCCAAAGGAAATCCTTCTTGATATGGCCGATGAACTGGTCGATGACATCGTTTCTGAAGTAGCCCATGAAAAAGTTTATCCAGAAGAATGGGATATCGAGTCTTTAAACGATTTTCTTGAGAGACAGTTTGGTGTCCATATAGAAAAAGTTAATGAAAAGGAATTAGAAGTCGAAGGAAAGTATAAGCTGGAGTTAGAGCATTGTAACCGAGAAAAACTTTATGAGTCAGTTGCCCAGGTGGTATGTGATGCCTATCAATTAAAAGAAGATGGAATTGTTAAAGAATTGGAGATAGACCCCGTTGCCATGCGGCATCAAGAGAAAATAATAATGCTGCAGGTTCTAGACACTCTTTGGAAGGACCATTTATTAGGAATGGATCATTTAAAAGAAGGGATCGGTCTACGTGGCTATGCTCAAAAAAATCCTCTAACTGAATATAAAAAAGAAGGATTTTCTCTTTTTAGTAATTTAATGGCAAAAATCAAAGAGGAAATCACTGAGTATCTTTTTAAAGTTCAAATACGGAGAGAAAGTGAATTCGAAGACGAAGATGTTATTGCTAAGCCAAAGCAAATGGTTGAGCATCGGGGAGATGTGGAAGGTTCAGATAAGCCTGAAACTGTTCGCCGAGAAGAGGAAAAGGTTGGAAGAAACGAACCTTGCCCTTGTGGAAGTGGTAAGAAATATAAAAAATGTCACGGAAGTTAAATCAGGTCCTATAGATTTTCAGCCTCTTCTTGGCAATCGATGCACAAGGCGGCAAAAGGCAAAGTCTGCAATCTTTTTAGGCTAATTTTTTTTTCGCAAGATTCACATGCCCCATACGTTCCTTCGTTAATTCTAAAAAGCGCATCTTCAATCCTTCTGAGATCATTCCGGTCACGGCTGGTTAGTTGAAATGTCATTTCTCTTCCCTCCAGGCTCGAGGCAAGATCAATTTCATTGCTGAAGGTTAAATCGCCTGTATCTCTTTCCAGAGATGTCGAAGACTGTATCACGTTTAACAGTTCACTTCTTTTACCAAGCAACCGCTCTTTTATTTTTAAGGTTTCAGGGCCTAACTTAGGAAGTGCCTGTGGTTTAATTTTTTTTGGAGCAGATTTTTTCTTAACTGTAGGACTTTGCTTTGCTTTTTTAGTCGAAGCTCTTTTAGGCAATTTGCTTTTAGTTGGAGTCTTTTTTGACTGGGATTTTTTAGGTGCTGTTTTACTGATTTTTTTCTTTACGGGCGCTTTCTTTTTTGTTGCCTTTTTAGGTGTGCCTTTCTTCCCGGGAGACTTTTTCTTAGCCACTTTTTTCTTAACTGCTTTTTTCTTAACTGCTTTTTTCTTAACTGCTTTTTTCTTAACTGCTTTTTTCTTAACTGCTTTTTTCTTAACTGCTTTTTTCTTAGCTGCTTTTTTCGTAACTGCTTTTTTCTTTGCGGGGGCTTTCTTTTTTACCGCTTTTTTTTTCACTTTATTTTTCTTCGCCGCCATTCTTAAATCTCCTGTTTATGGCACTCAAAGGTAAAGCCAATTGCAAAAAAACCAAAATTTTCATCTATTTAGACGAAAATTTTTAGAACTTTATCACCTGCTAAAACAAAGTTCAAGCCTTTATTTTAAACAATCAATTTTATTGGGTTGTCATATATGTGATTTCTGAGTCGAATTTTTACCATTTTTGGTAAATTTAAGGAATGTTAAAGTTCATAATCAACTACTGCCGATGATGAACATAAAGAACGCATTATTTTAACAACTGGCAAATGATTTTCATGGGCTCCATATATTTTCAAACCCTCTTGGTTTTCAAAATGTGCTGTGAGGACGATGTCGTAGCTTCGGTCTGATTCCAAAAAATCGGTTCCTATTTCGATAGACTTTAAAGTTTCAATTTTTCCTTCCAAACTTCGGAGCGAATTTGTAGCGAGTTCCATATTTTCGGAAGTCTTTTCAGTTAGTTTGAACATGACAATATGTTTGACCATTTATTTTTCTCCAAGCGCAATTAAATATTAATATATTTAGTATAATAAATACTGATGCATATTATTTTTTTTAAATGCACTAATATATATTTTTATAAACCTTTAATACTATTAAAATTTCATAATATGTCCTGGTGGATGGGAGCGGGTTTAGGGTTTTTGCGTGGGGGGCCTTTTGGGGCTGTTGTGGGTGGTGTCGCTGAACACTTTCTAGGGAAAAAACTTCAGAGGCAACTACATAAGAGTTTGCCAGGCATTCACAAAAAAGGAGATTTTATAACTTGCCTGGTAATTGTTTTAACTCGAGTAGGTATGCTTCACGGCCCATTGAGTCAAAATCAAATGGGGGTTATTCACAAGTTTTTCCTTAAAAATTTAAATTTTATTGCGTCTGATTTCAAAGCCATTGATCCCTTAATCCGGGAAGTTCAAAATAAAAACCCAAATATAGATAGATTCGTTGAAGACTACAAAAACTCCTGCAAGAATAATTACAACCTCTTGTTAATCGCTCTTTGCTATCAAATTTCTTTAGTAGAAAATAATTTAAACGAGGAAACGGAAAGTTTACTTAAAAAAATTGCTCTTCAGTTAGATATCTCTTATGACCAACATAATAGAATAAGAGAGAAATATTCTCTTGAGGCATTCAAAACCCCGTACCATATATTGAAAATTTCTTCAGATGCTTCAAATGAAGAGGTGAAGAAGGCTTATCGTAGTTTGATTAGATCTTGTCACCCAGACAGGGTCGCACATGAAGGAGAGGAAGCAACCGAAGCAGCACATTTAAAATTTTTGGAGATTCAAGCTGCTTATCATGAGTTGGAAAGTGTTAGAGGACTTTAAGCTGTTTTTTTAGGATTATTATTTTTTGTGTTCTCTAATTTTCTAACGATAAGGGATTGAATTTTTCTTTTGGTGGAATCTTTAACCGTCAAACGGTAAGGTCCTGCAAGAACCTGGTCCCCGGGGTGAGGGATCTTTTTCAGACGGTCGATCACCAATCCTGCAATGGTTTCGAAGTCTCCTCCAGGGAGATCCCAATCCAATGATTCATTGAGCACACTTATTTCCGTACTACCTTCAATCAGGAACCCACCTTCAGCATAAGGCTGGTATGATTTTTCAGGTTTGTCATATTCATCCTCAATTTCCCCAACGATTTTTTCAAGCAGGTCCTCAATGGTGACGAGGCCGATGCAACCGCCATACTCATCTACCACAAAAGCCATATGCAAACCACTTTGTTGTAGTTCTTTTAGCAGGTCATCAATTTTTTTATTGGGAGGAATATAATGTGCAGGTCGGATTAAGCTTGTGATAGGAGTGTTGTCCATATCTTGATCCAACAGATCAAAGGCATTGAGAATGCCAATTAAGTTATGCATTCGCTCATGAAAAACCGGCAATCTGGAGAACGCCGAGTCATTTGCTATCTCATGCGCTTCTTGCAGATTGGATGTGTCTTTTATTGCAGTCATTTGAACCAAGGGTACCATGCACTGTTCTGCAGTGAGTTCACCGAAGTTAAATATGTTATGGATTATTTTTTTTTCCGTGGTGCCTAGGTCAACAGTTTGCGAATCCAGACTCAACACCTTTCTCAACTGGTCTCGACTGAAAGTGAATGTTTTTCCAGTTACTCCTTCTGGAACCCTACTTGTTAAGTTTTGGGAAGTATTGGACAACCACTTGACCAAAGGCCCCATGCACCTAGAGAAAAGGTTTAGGGGATAGATCATTATCAGCATCAGACTGTCGGCGCGATTTTGGAAAATTACCTTAGGTATAATTTCTCCTCCAAAAAAGACTAGAGGGAAAATAATTAGCATGGCTATCCATTCGCCAAAGTTACTGAACTGCGCAACCATAAAAGCAGTAAATATCGCCGTACTGGTTACCATGGCGAGATTAGTGCCCAGTGACGTTGTTGTAAAAAGTTTTTCGGGACTGTCCAAAAGTTTTAAGATAGCTTGTGCTCCTGAGTTACCTTCTTCGGCCAGTTTTTTCATTTTAATCCGGTTGACTGACACCATGCCGATTTCGGAGCCAGAAAAAAATGCTTCCATCATTATGGCCAGTAATACCAAAAAGAATGTAGTTGTAGGTTCCATTATGTTGTTTCAGTGTTAATTTGTTCTGATTCTTCCGGGACAACCGAACGTTTAAGGAGAGTTAAGTGGAGCTTTAAGATTCTTGAGCCCTTCATTTTTTCTACACGGAATTTAAAGTTTTCTAAAGTTGTTGATTCACCAGACCGAGGAATTCTGCCAAACAATCCAAAAACCAAACCCCCAACTGTATCATAGTCACTCTCGGGCAAATTACTTTCGAAAGCCTCGTTAAATTCGGAAAGATTCAAGCTTCCAGACAGCCTGTATTGATTTTCAGTGATTTTTAATAAAGGTTGCTCATCTTTTCGCATTTCACTATCAATCTCGCCAACCAATTCTTCGATAATATCTTCCAGGGTAACGAGGCCACATACACTTCCATATTCATCCAGTACTATTGCCATATGCCTTTTCAATTTCCTGAACTCTTCTAACATTTCCTTAATCATTTTGGTTTTAGGAACTACCACGGCAGGGTGGAGTATGCTTTTCAAATTTACTTTTTCTTTTGGTAAATGTTTAAGGCGGGTTAGGTCTTTTGTAAAAAGTATACCCAAAACTTCTTCTTTATCTCCATATACAGGAACTCTGGAGTAAAAATTTGCAACAATTCTTGGAAGAATTTTGTCCAGACTATCTTTGATACTTACCGTAAACATATCAATTTTAGGCGTCATAACTTCGCCCACTGTTGTTTCCCCAAATTCGATGGCTTTATGTATCAAATCTCTTTCATCCGAGTCGATAACACCTTCCCCTTCTCCAACTTGAACCATGGTACGAAACTCTTCGTCGGATATGGATGATTCTTTATGCGAATGAGTCAAAATGCCAAAGTAGCGCATTATTCTCTCAGTCCAGGAATTGAAAAGTTTTTGTGCTGGTTGAACGATATTAGCAAAGGCTTTTAATGGAAAAACTGCAAAAAGAGCATAGGATTGGGCATATTTTAAAGAAATACTTTTGGGTACAATTTCGCCGAAGAAAAGAAGTAGCAAAGTACTAACGCCAATTGCTATTCCCAGCCCTGTGTTGCCAAATAGGCTAATAGTGATAGAGGTAATGACAACAGAAATACCAATATTGACCAGTTCGTTGCCGATATAAATAGTGATCAGGAGTTCGCGCGGTTTCTGAAGGAGGGAATGAACTAAGCGCCCGGACCGTCCCTTTTGTCCTGCCATTTCTTTTTGTTGAAGAGGATTGAGTGAAAAGAAAGCAACTTCGCAAGCCGAAAAAAAGGCCGAGCAAAATAATAGGAACAGGAGTAGTAGCGACCGCGGAAATAATGAGTCGTCCAAAGTTTTTAAGAAACCTCAAGCTTGGCTGGCACTTGTTTATTGATTTAAATAAACCTGGGTGGCGGCAATTTTTTATAACCGGAAACTTTTGATTTCAAAAGTGACTAAATCCGGGTGATTGGGGAAGAATTATTCTTTCCCCATTTTTCTTTAAAAGAGAAACTTTATTAGATGACTTAGTAATTTCCCCAATATGTGTCACAAGTGCTTTGGCCTTTTTAAACTGCCTATATAAATTTTTAACACCATCGGATGGCAAAGTAAATAGTAATTCATAATCTTCGCCACCATTCAAAATTAAAGGTAAAGAGTCCCAATTGTTTTCAGAGCAAACTTTTGAAAAGGCCTGCGATTGGGGTAATTTTTCCTCATAGATTAAAGCACCGGTTCCAGATTGCCTGCAGATATGCTGCAGGTCTTGAACAAGCCCATCGCTTATGTCTATCATGGATGTGATTTTGCAGGTGGATCGAGTTAATAGTTGGCTTTCTTTTAATCTGGGAATAGGGTGGAGATGTTTTTTAAGGAGATGTTTTCTTGATTTGGCAGAACACTTCAATTGTTTGTTATCTTGTATTTTTAATCCTAGGCAGGAATCACCCAATGTTCCTGTTGTGAAAATCATGTCACCTTTTTTTGCTCCCTTTCGGGTGAATAATTTTCCTCGCTTGGCTTCTCCAAGTATTGTGATATTGATGAAAAAACTGTTTGGAGACGAAACCGTATCTCCACCAAAAAGTTCTACATTATAAAGCATACAAACTTTATGGATTCCTTTGTACAGTTGGTCAAGGAAAGAAATCGAAATTTTTTTAGATATTCCCAGAGTTATTAAAACTCTAGTGGGGGTTCCCCCCATTGCTGCAATGTCGCTCAGGTTAACCGCAATTGCTTTTTGACCTAATTGTTCAGGCGGAATTGTTGAAGATTTAAAGTGAATATTATCAACCAGTGCATCTGTGGAGATTACTTGGTATTTGGATGCGCTTGCAGAATAAACAGCACAATCATCACCAAGAGGTAAAATTGTGTCATTTGCTTGGTGCTTGAAATTTTTGGATAAGCGTTCAATTAAGCCGAATTCACCCAGATCTTTGAGATTTGTCATAACTTAGTTTGAAGGGAGTGTTTAATAAATATTTATTTCCTTTTTGTTAACAGGCACAAAATTAAATATTAAAGTTTGGACTATTGGGGCTTAAGAAGATCCCGGGTGAGACTGTCGACATCAAATTTCTTTTCAATTTTGATAGAAATTTGGCTGCCTTCCTCCAGACCAGATTTCTGTAATTCATGAATAAAACAGGTTAGCTCTATATGTTCACCAGTTTCCGGAATCCAGATAGTTAGCTCTCGGAACTGATCCGCCTTATTAGGCGGAGTTGTTAATTCAGTTATTTCTCCCTCGAGTACAAGCATACTTCGATTTCCTTTCTATTGTTAGATGCTGCAAAAATTTAAGCGGAACAACTTGTTTGTCGGCTCAAAAATCCCTGAGGTGTGTCCTGCGAGTAGAGATCGGCATCGATATCGTATTTTTGGAAAAGCTCAGGTCGATCCTCAAAAGGATTCTCCATAAGAACACGCAGGCGTTTCACCTCTGAAAAGTCCGAATCTTTTAGGGCTTTTTCTAGAGCGTGTTGTACCAGATGGGTTCTCAAGATATACTTTGGGTTGACCGCATCCATTTTCTTTTTCCGTTCCTCATGGCTTGTGCCTTCTCGCTCACAAAGTTTAAGATAATTTTCTAGCCATGAATGCATGCCCGCATCAAACTGTGATTTCTCTATTTGATCTGGATAGTTTGCAAGGAGACGGAAAAAGTTAGAGTAGTCGAACTGATGCTTAATTAATAATTGAAACATTTCCTTCGTCAACTGGCTGAATTCTGCATCAAGAATGGATATTCCAAGTTTTCGTCCCATTTCTTCTCTGTAAAGTCCATTGAATATGGGTTGATATTGTTTGATTTCTTCTTGCAACTGATCCGAACCAACTAAAGGGATTAATGTTTCTGCTAGTTTGTTCAGGTTCCAGAACCCAATTTCGGCTTGTTGTTGGTACGCATATCGTCCATGGGTATCTGAAGAATTGGGTGTGTAGCTAGGATTAAATCCATCAATAAAACCATATGGACCGTAGTCAAAAGTTGTTCCTGTTATTGTCATATTATCAGTATTCATTACACCATGAACAAATCCGACCGCTTGCCATTTGGAAATTAATTGTGCAGTGAGGGTTAAGACTCTTCTAAAGAAAATTCTGTACTTCTCAGGCTCATTCCATAAGTCATTATGATAATTTTGAATAGCAAAATCTGCCAGGCGCTCTACATTTTTTGGCTGGTTGTTATAGTGGAAATACTCAAAACTACCAAAACGTATGTGGCAGTCTGCAACCCGCACTAAAATAGCAGCTAATTCAGGCTTTTGTCGGTAAATGAGTTCTCTAATACCGATGACAGCCAGAGAACGTGTTGAGGGAATACCTAAGCCGTTCAATGCTTCGCTTCCCAAGTGTTCCCGGATGGAAGATTGCAAGGTTGCTCGACCATCAAACCCTCTTGCAAATCGAGTGGGTCCAGCACCTTTCAAATGGATATCCCAGCTAATATTTTCTTTATTTAAAACCTCTCCGAGCAATAGGCCTCTACCATCCCCCAGCCTAGGGTTGTATGAGCCGAATTGATGACCGGAATAAGCCATCGCCAGAGGTCGAGTTCCTTCCATAGGTTGATTGCCGCTAAATTTTTCGAGGAAGTCTGATCCTCCTTTAGAAGGGAGATCTAACAATGCGCCTACGGAGGGGGAGTAGTCCACAAGATAGGGATCTGTGACTGGGTCGGGTTGCTTTTCTTGGTAAAACTCTGGTCCCAAGTCGATAAAATGATTTTTAAATTTTAAGTTTTGGCAAGGGGGCAATGGTTTTCACGGTTCAGTTCAAAAAATTAGAATTCCTATGTTCTACCTATGTCGATGAAATATCAGGAGAGTTGGATTCTTTTTTTTAAGTGAAGCTTTAGACAGGTGTAGAGAATGAGAATAGTTTGTTAGTCATGTGTAAAAGCGTTTTATTTAATATTTTGTACCAACCACATATGATGTTTGGCATCTTTAGTAAGAAACCATAACGAAGAGCCGACTTTGAAAAGTACCAGCCAAGCTGCTGAGCCTCCCTTGTGGCAGGTTTTTTTCTGATGTTTGCCTTGATAAATTTCTTCTATGTATGAAACTTGATCGCAGGTGGTGGAAGTCCAGTAATAATGAGCTCTACTATGATCGAAGATAGGGTTGATCCAAGATTTTTTGCCGCTGGCATTGACAACTTTTTCAGGATAAAGAAGTGTTTGGAGTTCAGGTAAAGTAGGGAGTCGCCATTCAGAACTTCCTGCAAAACTTTCGCTATTTGCAAAAGCATGGGCATCTTTCAACGTCAATCTTCTATCAATCCCTTTTTTGAGCCAACGGAGTTTGTTGACTTTATCTGTAATAGTTTCATCGCCATTATCTACGAATTCAGGAGGGGGTAGTTTTGGTAAGCCGACCGCGCTTACGTTTTTGCATTCTTTTAACAAGGGGGCAGAACCAGGACAGGCATTCAATATGGAAAAATGATCCATTTTTTGCATCATGGCGCAAATATCTTTTAGTTTGCATTTAGCAAAAGAAGGAACCGTCTGGGAAAGTAAAACTACCAAAGCCAAAAGCACGATTCGCATTTTTAAACTCCTAATAGGTGCAACAATTATGTTAACGGATCAATTGAGGCTGATCTTGTTCGTTTTGTTTAAGAAACTATTTGAAGGATACTATACTTTTGTTTGTGTATAAATTAAAAGTGTATCGTGTTTATTATCCTATATTTTAGCCAAAAGCTATTTTATTAAGCTCTAAAAAAGCGTCCTTGCTTTTCATTTCAATAAATAAGTTAGTATTTACTATTTGATTGCTAGAAGTATCAGGATTGATGTTGATGACGACCGCTCCCCTTTTTATCAGATGAAGCGCAATATAATCATTAGTGGGTACGGCTCCTGAGCTTCCTACCAGAATTGCCAAGTCTACAGGTTCCTGTAAAAATTTTTTAAAATTAATTTCCTGTTCAGGGTGGCCGGTGTATTCCCCGTCCCCAAACATCAGGATATGAGGGCGCGCAATTCCGCGACATTGGATACAAGAAGGAAAGTTGGAAGCTCGCATCGTTTGGCTATCCAGATTGCATAGTGGTACAGAGATATCGTCCCAAAATTGATGAGTGCAAGTGTCGAGACATTGTAAACGCCACATTGAGCCATGAACTTCAAGTATCCTATTCCTATCACACCCCGACATCAGGTGTAAGCCATCGGTGTTCGTTGTATGAATGAAGCCCTCACACTTTTCAAACCATTCGTTGATAATTTGATAACCCGGGTGAGGCTGGTTTTCGTGTGCATTTCTACGGCGCCATTCATAGAAGGCCCATGCATGGGGAAGTGCATTGCGAAAGGCCCATGGACTGGCAAGGTCTTGGGCTTCTAAATTTTTTTCTTTAAAGGGAGGGAAGTGTTTCCAATATCCGTCTTTATCTCTGAACGTAGGAATGTTTGAATCAGCGCTCATCCCCGCACTAGTTAAAAACAGCATGCGCTTTGAATTTTTTATGAATTCCGCAGATTTGTGAAGCGTTTCAAGCAATGCCATCCCATTCCCTATAAAATTGCTCAAGAAAGCTTTGCATGAACTGATGCCGTCCGTCAGCGATTCGCTTCCCGGTTTTTGTATTCATTCGTTCTCTTAGTAGGAGCAATTTTTCGTAAAAATGATTTATTGTGTGCCCTTCATTTTTTTTGTAGTCAGTATAGCTTTGATGGAGAACTGGTTTTTCATCGGGATGGTAGATAAGGCGGTTTTTATAACCGCCATAAGCGAAAGTCCGCGCTATCCCCAGGGCGCCAATCGCATCTAGACGATCTGCATCTTGTACGATTTTACCTTCTAAGGTTTTCATAGGTGTTGCAACTCCGGCGCCTTTGTATGAAATTGTGGATACTATATCAACAACCGATTCTGTTAGCTGAGGGTCAACATCATTATTGCTTAAAAACTCTTGGGCCATTGCGGGTCCTATGGAATCATCTCCACCATGAAATTTCCAGTCAGCTATATCATGAAGTAAGGAGCCTAACTCAACTGTTTCCATTTGAGCTTTTTCTTCAACGGCGATTTTTTTTGCTAATGTCCAGACGCGAAAAATATGCCACCAGTCGTGCCCAGAACCATCTCCAGCAAGTTTGTTCTCTACGAATTCACAAGTTTTACTTATTATGGATGTAGTCATAGCCTAGTGGCGGGGATGCAGACCACATTCTTTATGCTCCGGATTTTCCCACCACCATCTTCCAGCGCGGATATCTTCCCCAGGTTGGATAGGACGAGTGCACGGGGCGCAGCCAATACTTGGGTAATTCTTTTTATGTAATGCATTAACAGGAACTTTGTGTTTTTTGATATAAGCTTCTACCTTCTCTTGCGTCCAATCAGCCAGAGGGTTTATTTTTATCAGGGGAGGGTGGTCAGTATCCTCTAAAACTTTTGGTGTGTTCGAGCGAGTGACGGCCTGATCCTTTCTTAATCCAGTGACCCATGCATCGAGTTCACCCAGTGCGCGGTTCAAAGGTTCGATTTTTCTAATCGCGCAGCATTCTTTTCGGTTTTCGATACTTTCCCTAAAGGAGAAGAAGCCTTTTTTTCGTACTAGTTTCTCTATCTGTTCAAGGTCCGGAAAATAGGTTTTGATTTCAAGACCATAATGCGAGCGCACCTTTTCCATAATATCGTATGTTTCTTCATGAAGACGCCCTGTATCAAGGGTGAAGATAGTGATGGGGCCTTTGAGTTTGGCGATAATATCAATAAGGATCATGTCTTCCATCCCAAAACTACAGGCGAGACCCGCTTTTAAGCCATACTGGTCAATAGCCCATTGAATCAGTTCTTCTGGAGATTTGGTTTCGAAGTCAGTAGATGAAATTTGCATGGTTTGGTTCTGCTTGACAGTTAAAGGGATAGTTTATATAAAAACTGCTTAACTATACTTTTTCACGACCTAATTTAAAAATCAAGCTTGGATTTAGAAAAGCTTTCCATTACACATATATCGCTTACCATTATTATAATGAATGATGAATCTTAAACTGCCAAAAACAGGTGTGCTTTTAGTTTTGTTTTTATTGGCCCCGTTGCAATTTAGTAGCGCGGGTGTTTTAGAGCAGGTTGAGCAGGAACTAGTATCGCTCGCGGATAAGGTTCGGCCGGCGGTGGTCAGTCTTTCCCCTTACATTGCAAAAGGAGCTGTAGGTCAAGGGCTTCCCAGGAAAGGCCGACCCGCCAATGCTGGGTCTGGGGTTATCTTTGACGCGAAAAAAGGATTGATCGTTACGAACTCCCATGTGGTGCGTAATGTTTTAAAGATATTGGTTACGTTTAAGGATGGTAATAAGATTGTGGGTGAAGTATTAGGTATCGATGAAGATACTGACCTTGCTGTGGTTCAGGTCCCTAATAACCACCCTCTAACGGCAGTGAAATTTGCTGATTCTAGCAAAGTCAAAATAGGGCAGCTTGTGGTTGCGGTGGGTAACCCTTATGGTTTAAATGACACCACGACGTTTGGGATAGTCAGTGGATTAAAAAGGGAAAACGTAAACCTCTCGCGTTATGAAGACTTTATTCAGACCGATGCTTCCATCAATCCAGGTAATAGTGGCGGTCCGCTACTCAATATAAAAGGTGAAGTGATCGGCATCAATACCGCCATCATTAACTATGCGCAAAGCATTGGTTTTTCCATTCCTTCCAATATGGTTTCACATATAGTAACTCAGTTGGTGGAGCATGGAGAAGTACACCGAGGTTGGTTGGGTGTGGGTATTGATCCCATTACCGATGTGTTGGCTGAGAAAAATAATGTCAAGCGGGGTGTTGGAGTTATTGTGAATTCTGTGTTCGAAGGCGACCCTGCTCATCTTGCCGGACTTAAAGTGGGTGATATCATTTTAAAAATTGGTGGGGTTAAAATCGATTCTCCTAATAGTCTGATTCGAATTATTGGGACGATTTCTCCGGGACAAACCATCAACCTGGATATTTTAAGGAAAGGGAAGCGCAATTTGATTCCTGTAAAACTGGAATCCAAGAAAAAGAAAACTAATCTTTTAGCATCATTGGTGCCTAGTGACCCATATGGTTTGGGGTTTACCCTAAAAGACACGGAGGGTAACCAGCATGGGGAAAAAGGGCCAAAGGTATTGAAAGTAGAACCAGGAAGTTATGCCGAATCAAAGGGATTGTTGATTGGAGACCGAATTTTATCTGCCAACGGTGAATTGATCGGAAATCAACAGGAATTCGAGGATATATTCAGTCAAATTAAAAAAGGGGAATCCATTTTTCTCCTGATTTTTCGAAATAATAAAAAAATACATTTGGGACTTGTAAGGGAAAATTAAAATTGTTAAAGTTACACACCCAGAATGAAGATTTGCATGTTTAGGGATTTTTTTGTTGTTTTTTGATTAAAAGATAAGTCTTTGATTATAAAGAATTAATAAATTATAGCCAGGCAAAAATTGGTGGATGAGACTACCAGTTATCAGGTAGAATATTACTTATAGTTTTTAATATATCCATTTTTAGAAGCACTACTTTAGGAGGTAGAAATGTTTGGTGTCAAAAAAGGGTGGAAAAATTGGTACGCGTTAGCGGTCGTATTTTTGACCTTGGGACTTTCTGTTCCAGCCGGCGCGATTTCAACCGATCATTCGCATGGCGTTCATGATACTGGGATTGATGCTGTAGATAAGCCTGCTTGGTTGGAAAAACTTGAAAAGCAACTCCAGCATGAAGACTTAATGTCTGGGCTTGAAGGTAGTCAGGAAAAACTGGATAACACCATGATGAAGGTCATGGATCAGTTAAAGTCTAAGTTAAAGGAGCATGCCAGTCCAGCATCTGCCGGCGGTGGGTTCCATGACTCATGGGCTGCCCATCAATTAGGTCAAAGTTACCTCCTAGGACCTTCCGAAGCTGCTGCAAAGGTTTATAGGGGTGCGCATTGCCCCAGCGGAATTCCTGTTAGAAAATTTGAAATTTCAGCCATTAATGTTGAGATTACCCTGAATCAATGGGGTGATTATTATCCTGGTTATATGTATGTTCTGGATACGAATATCGACAAAGTTAGGGCGGAAGAAGAGAAAAATGCTGCGGCACGTGAAGATGGACTCGACCCAGGTGCAGTTTCAAACGGTCTGCAGGGTGATGCTATTCAGCCTTTGGTAATAAGGGCAAATCAAGGAGAGTGTGTACGAGTTAAATTTACTAATCAACTAGAAGATGAGGATGCTGGATTCCAGATCAATGGATCTGCAATGATCATCAGCTCATCTGGACAACCAAATACTGCGGCAACGCCCGGTTCAATTGTTCCAGCTGAAGAGACCCAAGAATATGAGTGGTATATTCCTATTGATGAGCAAGAAGGGGGACACATGATTCAGAATCATGCTGGACGCGATCCTTCCTCTCTTGGGTTGATTGGAACATTTATTGTTGAGCCAAGGGGTTCACGGCATTTGGATCCCTGGACGGGTAAAGAATTAGGAAGTGGATGGATGGCCATGATTACAAATGATGAGGCTAAAGACTTCCGAGAATTTACTTTGATGTATCATGAAGTAGGTGATGAGTCATTTCGTCCCTTAAATCGTCATGGTGAAATGATTCCTCAACGCGACCCGCAGACTGATGCGTATCGTCCTTCTGCTCGTGCGTTGAACTTTCGCTCTGAACCGTTTGGAATTAACAATCTTGCAGTTCAAGAAAAGAAGTTCCATTTCGAAGACGAATCACTAGCTTATAGTTCATACACCTTTGGTGATGCTCCCACCACGATTCCTCGTTCATATCTGGGTGATCCTGCTAAATTCCGTTTAGTGCATGGCGGTGGTGAAGTTTTCCATTCGCATCATCCGCATGGTGGAACGATCCGTTGGACCCGTTCTCCGCAACGAGAAAAACAGCAACTCTTGAATCTCACAACCGCTGCTTACGATGGTCCGGTCAAGTATCCTGTGGTTAGAACTACATCTGATCGTGTTGACGTTCAGGTTATTGGTCCTTCAGAAGTTATGGATCTTGAAACGGAGTGCGGATCTGGACTCTGCCAGCGTTTAGCGGGTGATTTCCTGTTCCATTGTCATGTAGCACATCACTATGTTGCAGGCATGTGGGGATACTGGAGGGTTTACAATATCCTTCAAACAGGAAACTATCCTTACGAGAGCACAGATGTAATGCGGCCGCTACAGGAGTTGCCTGATAGACAAGGTCGTATTCCAAAAGGAACCACTTCAGACAAACTGGTTGGCAAAACTATGAACTGGTTTGGTAAAAAATTCCATGTTGTTGATAAGGGAAAAAGTGACTGGACGAAAGCAGAGCCAATTGTAAATATCAAAGATTGGGTTAAATACATGCTTCCTCCAAAAGGGCAGGATGGACATCATGATGATCCCATCAAACAGATTAAGGCTTACGATGGTTCTGTATTAGATTACGGCTGGAAAGGTAATCTGGCACTTTCTGAACGGGACTCTGTTATTAAATGGCCCAAGTATAAATCTCCACACCCTGGCAAGCGACATCCGATTCAATTTAGTCCTTTAACGGGTAAATTGGCTTGGCCGCATTTGGCGCCCCACTTTGGCAAACGCGTTCCGTTTGCACGTAACCATGGTGGAGCTCCCTGGTTGGAGCCGTTCCACATGCAGACCGATAACGGTGTTATTACCCGAACAGAATCCGGTAGCGCTCGAAGTGGTCCAGATTTGGAGAATACGGGTGGTGCCAAACCAGGCGAGCAGGGGCGATGGAGCCTTTGCCCTGCTGGTGCCGGGCGTAAGCAATATAATCTTCATTTTATCAATACACCTATTGAGCTTTCGCCGGCGATAGGCAAAACAGCGCCAGTTATTGATAAATATGGCTTGATTTATGTCATTGATGAGGACATGGCCGAAATTAAAGCCGATCCCAAGAAAGCGTATCCTCTCGTCATTCGCGCAAACGTTTACGATTGTGTAGATGTCTTGCTGTCAAGTGAATGGGATGATGATGATTTTACGAATTTCCAAATGTCTAAAGTCAACATCCATCCACATTTTTTCCAATTTGACAACCAGGCTTCAGATGGCGTCATCACAGGGTTTTCTTATGATCAGTCCATGAGGTCTTACAAGCAGTTCACGAAGAAGATGAAAGACGGCCATCATGTTGGTATGCCGGTTCCGATGAATGCCAAATTGTTGAAAGCAACGAAACCTGGAGATACCAAAATTGAAATTCAGATGGCGAAGCACTCCCCAACCTACCATGTTGGAGCCGATATCATTGTGGGTATCGAAGTTCCAAATGCTAAGGATGCACGTTGGATCAAAAAAATCACACCGGATCCAAACAAAGGACCCTCTAAAGACGACAAATACACCATCGAATTCACCGAGGGTATGACCCACGCTCATGCAGCTGGTCATATTGTGACCACCGAGTATGTTCGATACCGTTGGTGGGTAGATGTTGATATCGGATTAGTTTTCTGGCATGACCATGCGTTTGGCGCGACCACATGGCCGCATGGCGGAATCGGGTCTACCATCGTTGAGCCTTGGGGTTCTACGTATCACGACCCAAAAACCGGCGAAGAGATTCGCAGTGGTCCAGTAGCTGATATTCATAGTACCGAAATTGTTGGTTACAACACCCAAGGCAGTTTCCGTGAGTTGGTAGCGCAAGTAAGTGATACTGTTCCTCATACGGCACAGTTGGTTACGGAAGGAAATCCACCGGGATTAACCCGTGAAAATGCAATTGCAGCGGGTCAGTCCATTTCCTTCCAGATGCCTATGGATATGCTGGAAGTGGCCTTCCCTCTTCTTAACGGTGGAACCCATACAACAGGCGGAGCTTTCAATTTCAGAGCTGCGTCTTTAACAGCCAGACTCGCCAATAGCAAGGACGGATCTAAATTGTTCAGTAGTAAAGTGCATGGCGATCCTTCTACGCCAATGCTGAAAGCTTATGTCGGCGATAACATCGTCTTCCGGTTATTGGCAGGAATGCAGAATGAAACCCATACTTTTGTTGTATCGGGTCATGGTTACCGACCGGAAAGATATGACCGTGATTCGCGGGTTACCAACACGATTCATGTTGGAATTGCGGAACGTTATGACCTGCCTTCAAAAGCCGGTGGTTTTCAACAAATGGCAGGTGATTATATGTACTACAACGGACGGACCTCTAAATTTTCTGAGGGCAGCTGGGGAATCATCCGTGTGTTAGATGAAGTACAGAAAGATCTAAAAATCCTTCCAGGAAACGAAGACTTCAAAAGAAAGGTTAAGAAGACTTTATGTCCTAAAGGAGCACCTGTTAAAAACTTTAGTGTGGTTGCTATTGATAAAGAATTAAAATTCAATGCCAACACTGAAGATGAGATAGAAGTCGACTTTGAGCGAAAACTTTTACTTGCTAACGCTACAGGTAAAATCTTTGCTCTCGAAGGCGAAGTTAAGAAAGCAGCAGAAGATGGAGCTATGCCTCATCCTCTGACATTGCGTGCTAACATCGGCGATTGTATCAAAATTAAGCTTACTAATCGCTTGAAAGCGGGCAACGCTTCAATTCATGCTAACAACATCGCGTTTGATCCTAAAGATTCTCAAGGTATCAACGTTGGAAATAACCCTGGCGACCAAACGGTGGCTCCGGGTAAATCTAAAAACTACACGTTCTACGCGCATCCGGGTTTCAAAAGAAACGGTGCGTTGCTCTGGGACTTTGGTAATCTGACCACAAATGTCCGAAGTGGACTTTATGGCGGAATAATCATTGGACCCAAAGGCTCCATTTATCGAGACCCTGAAACAGGGAAAGATATTTCACTGAGTAATTCCTGGAGAGCGGACGTTATTATCGATAAATCTTATCCTGAAAACGCTGACATCGATAATTATCGAGACTTTGCGTTGTATTTTCAGGATGAAGATAACATCATTGGTACATCTTTCATGCCTTACCTGCAAAACGTAGCGGGCTTGACGGGTGTTAACTATCGCCTCGAGCCTTGGATTTATCGAGAGGACGAAGGTTGTGAACTCGGTAACATGTTCACAGCTTGTGTTGCTGCAGACGCAGATCCTGCAACACCGACTCTGAAAGCCCATGCTGGCGATAGGGTTATGATCAACATCTTTGGTGCGCATAATGAGCAAAACCAGGTATTCAATCTTGATGGACACCAGTGGCGTCGCCATATGGATCAGGAAGGTTCAGATATGATTGATGCTGAGCAATTTGGTGCGGGTGAGTACATTCAAGCCCATATCAACGCAGGTGGAACGTACAACAACCCAGGTACGTACCTCTGGTTAAACGCTCGTACGCCTTACCAACAAGCGGGTCAGTGGGGTTACTTCAAGGTTCTGCCTTCGGGTGATCGCTCCATCTTGCCGCTTGGCAAAACAAAAGCAAAGGGTGTAAAAACCGCATCACAGCCTTCTGAGAAAGAGAAGTCTGCCTCGAACAACATTGATGAGCGACTGTCGATGCGCTAATCGTCAATTTGTGCGGTTTTGTAAAAAGTGAAAGGGGCTCCTCGATGGGGTCCCTTTTTTACGTTATAAATACCCTTCTTTTTATGATAGAATCCCGCAATTCATAATAACGGTTTTCGGCATATGTGTATTTAGTCCCTTTAAATGTGTGAAATGTATATTTTTTGTTTTCCTAAATGAGGAGGAAGAAAAGAAATGAGAAAGATTGTATTGAGTATAATGGTTATGGCTTTTTCTTTGGCATTGGCTTCTACTAGCTTTGCAAAAAAAGCCAAATATAAAGAAGGCAGTGCGGGTTCTGGTAGTATTACAGGAACGGTTAGTCTAAAAGGGACTCCAATGGCTCCCATTATAGAAGATTTGACAAAAGGTAAAAACGTTGAGTTTTGCACCACGCACCCAGAAGCGAAAGATGGAAAGCGTGCCCGTGTTAAAGTTGCAGTTAGCGGTGGTAAATTAAAAGATGCAGTTGTATTCATTGAAAAAATAGAGGAAGGAAAACCTTGGGGCGACGCTGGGAAATTCAATTATGATTTCAAAAAATGTGATGTTGTCCAGAAAATGGGTGTTATTCGAAAGCCTACCAAGGCTGAAAAAAAATCAGGTGGTATTCTTACTATAACAAACAATGACCCTGATACTCTTCATAACCCGCATGGATATTCTGTAAAGGGCGCAAGCAGGAAGACCCTATTCAACAAGCCTCTGCCAAACCAGGGCGATGTTGCAGAAGTGAGCAAAAATATCGGTCGCTTGAAGGAGAAGAAGGACAAACATTTTTTCCTGCAATGCGACCAGCATAACTGGATGGAAGCAGATGCTCGTATCGTATGGAACCCTTATTACTCAGTCACCGGAGCTGATGGTGCTTTTGCGATTGATGGAGTTCCTGCAGGTAAATACAAAGTAACTGCATGGCAACCTTATGTTGGTGAGTCTACCCAAGAAGTAACGGTAGGCGATGGAGCAGTCAAAGCCGACTTTACCTTAACAGCCAAGTAAGAAACGTTTCAGGAAACAGCATTGGAGCCAAGGCTCTAATGCTGTTTTTTTGTCCTGAATTGATTATGATTTTTCACTCCATAGCTAAAGGATGAAAATAGAGTGAAGTATTACTGTGCTCTCAAAAGAGAGTTTTGAGGTTTATTAGGAATCTTTTTTTATTTTTCCAGGGGTTTTCTGTCATTTAGCCAACTGTAGTTCAAACCAACTGGAAATTGATTTTTTGGCTCCGTTTTCGCCTTGATAGCCATCCCAGATATTGAAAGCGATGAGCAATGACTTTCCTGCTTCGAATTGGATATCCATTTTGTCATCGTTGGCTTTTAATTTACGTTTTATGATTAGAGAATACCTTCCAAACTGATAACTTACTCGAGCCTTAACTGACTGACTTTTATCGTTTTGCAACGACCAATTTGTTAATCCTGTGGCATTCCATTCATGAGCTGTATTATCTGAAGAAGTCCATTTCCATAGATTTACAGGATGATCCGAGTCACCATTTAGGAAATAAGGTTTAACAGCCTCGCTGTTCAGACTGAATTGTAGGGCCAGAGCATCTGGGAAATCCGGTTTTACGGGTTCTATAGGCTCTTCTTCTTTGGCCCCCTTTAGATTCTCTGGAAGCGGTGGAGTTGGCGATGCCTTAACAATATTTTTTTCTTTAAGAGCCGGATCATAAGAAGGGTCATCCCAGTCAATTTTAAATGCGATCTCTTTATCATTATAGGCCGCTCGAACAGTCAAGTTCCTTACGGTTGGGAAATAGGATTTTGGTTTTTGTAGGATCTGACCACCGAGCGGAACATAAGCAGATTTCATTTTTGTCCAAAAAGAAGCGTTAAGGTCATCTGGCAAGTCTTCGCTAGTTTTTTTGGCAAGTATCACCGGTTTTACCTCTGGTTGTTTTGGAGACCCAAGAGTCAAAACAAAATCCACAATATCCCAAATTTCCTGATCTTTAAAAATACGAGGAGAAAACTTCGGCATAGCGGTGGTGGAAAGTCCAGTTCGTAAGGTCAAAAATATATCTTCTCTTGTAGTTCCTCTACGAAAATTCCATGGCTCGCTGAGGTTTCTCGGCCAAATGGCATTAGATGAATAATCCACAATTCGTGCTGTCGTAACCCCATCGCCTCTGCCTTTAACTCCATGACAGCCTGAGCAATTAATCATAAACGATTTTTTACCTCGTTCTATTCCCTCCTGAGAACCCAAGGGAGGCTCAGGAACCGTAATAATTTTATGCTTTTTACCGCGCTTTTCGAATTTTTTAAATTTTTTTGATAAGGACTTGATATAGAGAATCAGGCTTTGTCGATTGCTTTTTGAAAGGTGATTCCAACCAGGCATAGTGGTTCCTTTCATTCCGTTTGAAATAGTATCAAACAGGTCTTTATCAGTCGGTATTTTCCCGAATGAAGTCGAACGGATTTTGATATGTCCTTTGGTTAGATTTCGGGGCTGTGGCAAGGTGTATTCTTTAGAAGGACCATCACCTTTACCTTCTTTTCCGTGACAAAAAGCACATTTTTTTAAATAGATATTTTTGCCTTGCTTTATTGAAGGATTTTGTTGTTCCGGTATTGGTTGCCTGCGTTCTTTTACTGTTTTGTTAATATAAAGGATAGTTTTCCAGACTTCTTCCTGACTTAGAATCCCTTCCCATGCCGGCATTGCTGAGTTCCATGGCTTAAACCTTTCGGGAAGGCCTTTGCCTCCTTTCATAATTCTCCAAAATGCATATGCCGGTGTTTTAAAAATAACTGAATTTTTTTGTATAAAACTTGCAGGGGCAGGAATAAAGCTTTCCCCAAAAAGTCCTTTGCCATCCAAAAGATCGCCGTGACAAAGGAGACAGTTTTTGATGTAAATTACCCCTCCTTCTTTGATGGTTCCCGGGTCAGAAGAGAAGGGGTTTTTGATATTTTCTAAAGAGAATTCCTTCCCCTTAAGCGTTATGGATTTAGGAATATCTTTAGAAGTTGGGGCAGTAAAACCTAAAAGTGGGGAGGGAAGGGTCAGTAATAATAACGTCGCGAGTAAAAACGAAAACTGGGAATTTCGAGGTTTGGATTGTGCTATCAAGTTAACGCCCCAGCTCTTTGCCTTTTGCTGTCCCCGGGTAAACGGCGTCTTTTTTGATTCGTCCTGATTTTATCGTTTCATAAAACGGCCGTATTACCTTGTCTGCATCGAATATAAAATTTAAGTCAAAGGTTTCCCCCCCCGCAATTTTTACCTTCCGGCTTTGCCTTTTGATTAAATAATGCCATGCCGTAACCTTATATTCCCCGGGAGGTATATTATCTATTTTGAAGTTACCATCAATTTTGGTTTGAGCGTAATACGGGTTTTGTACACGGTAACCCCAGGTTTGCATGAACTCATGCATGCCGCAGATCATTTGCATGATTTTGTATTTTTTCTTGAACGTAATCTTGCCATCTGAAACTTCTTCGGCTGGAATAGGGATGTTCAAAAGAATTTTGCCTCTTTCTTTTTGGTATACCTGGCTGTTATGCATGACAGCATCAATGTTATCAATTTTAAAGCTCTCGCCCTGACGGATTACGTTCACATCGGGGAGAAACTTACAGTTCTCTGCAGTTATATGGATGGGCTCTTTATTAAATGGTTTGCCTGCGTCTACATGTTTTAGCGTAACCACCACATCTTTCAACCCACCATCGGGAGAAACTTTGAAATCCTCAAGAACTCTGTTCATCTCATCATCGGTATCGACCTCGGCACACATGTCAATGTTTGGAAAAAGGATAAGATGGTAAATTCTGGGATAAGGCATTTCCCCAATTAATGTGACCTTGCCTTGGATCGTTCCCCCATTAGTGACTTCCATTTCTTGGTAAGCCCACCCTGAAGTTGATGCCAAAGAAGAAATAGAAATTATTAATGTGACAATGGATAGAATTTTTTTCATTCTTTAAGCCTCAATAATCAACAGCGTTTTGGGGGATAGAGTTTGAATAACCGAGTGTTAAAAACTTCAAATTTCTTTTGTTGATTCTATTTGCCATAATAACATTCCGTTTAATGACTCTGGTGTAACTTGAGCCATTGTTATTTATAAGTTTATACGTTATTTCGGAAAAGGTTTTTTTGGGAACACTCAGATTTAGCTCGCTAGAACCCTTTCGAATTTCTGTACAAAACCCGTTGGATTAAAAGGGCTGTTCCTTTTTTTATTATAATTTAAGGCCCAAGTCAAGGGTGAGTTTAATTACCTATTTAGGTCTTTTTTGGTCAGTAAATTTTATAGTATGTAAGAAACTTTAAATGAAATCCCTTTAAATAATTTGATCTATGATTTAAAATGAGGTCCTAAATTTAAGACCGTTAAATAAGAAAAAATTCCCTTTTATTAAGATTTTCTATGCGGAAAATATTTACACTGATTATTTTTATTTGCTTAATAGCTGAGATTGTTTCTGCAGGTATGCCGGGGCCTGGCGATAGGGCTCCTGATTTTTCGCTAAAAACACTTGATGGCAAACAGGTATCGCTTTCAGATATGAAGGGCAAAGTAGTCCTTATTGGAATGTTCCATATTTGCGTGCCTTGCATGAATCAAGCGATTGAATTTAATAAGGTCCGGGATCAGTTTGATGAGAATCAAGTGGCCATTATAGGGATAAATACAAATGGGGATTCTAAGGAAGCAATTCTAAATTATCTTTCCAAGTTCCCCGAAAAAGTTCGCTTCCCCTATTTGATGGATCCCGTGAAGTCTTTTTACCAGGATTATTTGCAAAGAGATATGCCAACGGTCTTGGTAATAGACAAAGAAGGAATTCTGAATGCAAGGGCCCCAGGTGTTAGTGCGGTTCAGTTAGTGCCTTACCTGAAAAAGATGCTTTAGAGCGGGACATTTCTCCTAAAAAAGCTTAGCTCCCCAGTAGTACCTTATTATCTTACCTCTGCATATTTTCTTTCACCGGGTAACCTTTTCTGGTGTAATGCTCATCGACCTAGTTCCTTCAATACTTTTTTCATATCGCTCTGGACGGCTTTTCGATTTTCAATTGTGTAAGCTCTTAAAAGATAGGCTGGATGCAGGGTCAGCATTAATTTAAATCCTTCATATTCATGCCAGGTTCCCCGCTCTTTGGTGATTGGCACGTTTCTTCCCAGCAGGGTTGATGCTGCGGGTTTTCCTAAGGCAACCACTACCCTGGGTTGGATGGCTTTTAGTTGCTGTATAAGAAAAGGGTTGCAGGCGGCAATTTCTTCTTTTTCTGGATCACGATTTCCTGGTGGGCGACATTTGACAATATTACAAATATAAGTGTCTTTTTCGCGGTCGAGATGCATGCCTTTTTCTATAATTTCAGTCAACTTTTTACCGGCACGTCCTACAAAAGGGAGGCCTTGTTCATCCTCATCGGCTCCTGGTCCCTCCCCAACAAAAACCAGATCGGCTTTCGGGTTCCCCGACCCAAAAACAATATTTTTTCTCCCCTGAGAAAGTTTGCAACGGGTACAGTCTCCTAGCTCTTCCCGAACCCCTATTAATGAATTTGCTTTTTTATTGTCTGTCATAATTTTTATGGAAGAGGGATTGGAAGGAGAAACTGAGTCAGAAAATAAATCAGATTCGCAGGGTATCTCCGAGTAACCGGCATCCTTTAAAAACAATAAGTGGTTTTTTAATTCTCTTAGGAGGCTATTGCGGTCAGGTGTTTGCATATCGAGTGCAAGAGTAACAAAAGGTAAAGGAAAAACAAACAATTAAACGCGTTTTAAGATATTTTTTAAATTTAAAAATAGTTTAAAATTATATATTTAAGTATATTTTACTAGTGTAGTTTATTATTTTTTATGGATGTAAGCAAAACTGTATTTAGAAAATTCTTGGCTATCTCATTGAAAAAAAGTTGATAATGAATTTGGCAAGTAGTATGTATATGCAATACTTGGTTTATGATTTTTAAAAATATGCAGAGATTTATAAAAATTTCAGTTGTGCAGGGACTGTTGGTTTTAGCTACATTACTCTATCTTGCCAGTTTTGCTCAGGCGAACCAGGGTCACCATTCCCATAAGCGGACTAAAATCGTTTCTCCTTTCAATAAGGCGACTTTAAATAAACCGCTGCATTGCGTGTTAAATTCTCATTTGCATAAGGTCAATCAAGAATGCCCTCATAAGGCAAATCATTCGAAGAAAAGTATGGCTACTGAACTTCGAGCAGACTGTGGTTCTAACCCAGTAAACTCTGATGGTATTTCTTTTGGAAATGACCTTCCACAATATATTAAAAATGAAGAATTTGTCCATCATCTGGTTTCTCTAGCTTTAATTCCTCTGAAGATCGAAAAAACTCGTCTTTTTCCCCATTCCATTGAGCGCCCACCTCAACTCTCTTAGCTTTTAATTGTTAATTTAAGAGGGTTAAATTATGCGCTGGCTTAAACAGCGTGGGATCGTTGGGTTTCAATTGCCCTCAAAGTATTCTGTTTAACTAATTATAGATTCAATGCTGAGGGTTAAAAATGTGTAGTAGAAAGATTGGAATCATTGCTTTATTTTCTAACTTGGTTGTAATGTTCTGGGCGATGGCTGCCCAGGCTTATGTTGGGCTTTGTTGTGCACATTGTGGTGGCAACATGCCTCTGAATATTTTTGGTGGAGGAATCCCTGAACCCCATGAGTTTCGACTTAAGATCAGTCAAATGTTCATGGAGATGGGTCCCTTGCGCGATGGTACTAGCGATATTTTAAGCACAACATTAGTGGGGATGGCGAACGGTACTACTTTCCCTTCAGTCCCTCGGTCTATGCAAAAGCGTATGACAATGATCGGAGGGGCTTATTCATTCACTGACAAGTTTGCTGTAATGGCTATGACTAATTACACAGCCAATTCAATGCCAATGGAAGTTAAGCCTTCTATGGGTACTAACTTTACTATGAAGTCTGATGGAATTGGAGATATTACGTTACTTGGAAAATATCGTTTGTACGCAGATGATCACCTCGTTCCTACAAGTCAATTGTCCACTGTTTTTGGAGTATCAATTCCGACAGGAAATATTGAGAAGAAATTTTCTAATAGCACGGTGTCAGGTGTAAATGGAACCCTTCTTCCCTATAAGATGCAGTTGGGGAGTGGCACGGTAGACCCCATAATTGCGCTGACTTACCAAGGTTCCAGGGATCCATTCTGGTGGGGTGTTAATACCAAGTTACAGGCCCATATATATAATAATATACAAGGATACCGTAGGGGCCAAGAGTTCTTTTATGATTTTTATTTCATGAAACAGGTTCATGATAAATGGGTTATACATACACAGTTAAATGGTTCTTGGGAAGGGAGGATTAGTAGAGAAGCTTATAGCGGAAGAGTATTAGGACACGGGCATAAGAGTACTGTACCAACAAATAATTTCACGAGTCCGCTCTTTGATCCTCATAATTATGGTGGTCATAAAGTTGGGATCAGTTTGGGGGCGCAGTTTCAGCCCGTTCCGATGCAAATCATCGAATTGACGGCGACTTTGCCGTTGAATCAAAATTTGAACGGCCCTCAGATGCGAGATAATTGGATGCTTCGGCTTTCTTATTACTTTGAGGTGCCGACCAAGAAAAGTCGTCGTTATAAAGGCTTCAGTGCCCCAAAAGAATTAGGATTCTAGGTGGTTAGGCTATGCGTATATTAGTCTTTGTTTTAATTGTTGGTTTGTTTTATATAGGGGGTTGTTCTACAACCCAAGTTATACCGGAACCGGATAGCCCAGGCGCAAAGTTGTATATTGAAAAATGCACGCAGTGCCACGGCCTACCGGGACCGAAACGGCATACTTCGGAACAATGGGATCACGTTCTAGTTATGATGAGTGGCTTTATGAACCAGAGAGGTTTGCCGTTTCCAGAAAATGAAAAAAAGTTGATCCGGGATTATTTGCATAGAAACGGAAGATAAAGAGTTTATTATGAAAAATTATTTAGATTTAAAAACTCCAGCTTTAATTTTGTGCCTTTTTCTAATTCCATCCCAGGTCCTGGCTAATCCATTGCTGCTTGAAAAGGCGGGTATCGTTGCGCCGAAAACACCCAAATCCGCCCCAGACTTTAAGCTCAAGAATATTCAAGGAAAAATAACACAACTATCTGATTTTAAAGGAAAAGTTGTCCTGATTAACTTTTGGGCCACTTGGTGCGCAGCCTGCATAGAAGAAATGGGTTCCATGCAGAATATGTATGGAAACCTTAAAAATCAGGATGTGGAAATTATAGCTATTTCCATTGATAGATGGAACGAAGATAGGATAATTGAATATGCCGATAAGAATAAACTGAATTTTCATATTCTACGTGATCCAGATCAAAAGGTGAGAAAACAGTATTACGTAATGGGCCTCCCTACCAGTTACTTATTAGATGGAGAGGGCAAGATAAGAGGGTATGCGTCGGGTGCCCGTACCTGGGATAGTTTGGCTTCTCAAAATGCGCTTCTTTCCTTGAAAGGTAGCGGTTCCCTAGCCGAATTGGCGACGGAAAAGTTTTCTATGCGAATGGACCATACCCTTTTACGAAATTGATTACCTATGCTGGGTTTTAGACTTTTTGCCTTAATATCTTTTTGCCTTATTGGAATCTACCTGAATAATGCCTGGGCTAAACCTGAGGCAGATGAAATTCTCACCCAGGTAGAAATTGATGAAATTCTCACTCAGTTGGATAAGAACTATTATTATCCCCAACAGACCGGACTATCGAAACTCCGAGCGCGAGTACGCTGGCAACAGTTGGATGTGGCATCTGGCTCTGGAAAATTTTTGCGCAATCCAGACTTTATGTTCACTTGGAAAGTAAGTGGATACACAGAAATCCGAGACTTTAAAATTGTAGGTGATCCAGACAAGCATTCGATACACGAACTTGAGTTAAAAGGTCAGATCAAAAACTATGGCGAGTTAATCATTCCTTTGACCTTAAGGCAAAAGTTTTCCAAATACAGCGGTCAGTTAACCAAAAAAGCAAGGGGAAGGGAAAGTCTGCTTTTAAGCGCTGATTCAAACGGTAAATCCGTTACAAGTTACCATTTGATGATAAATAAGAAAGAAATGAAAATTGAAACAATACGATTTAAGCAGCGATTTGATCCGCATGAAGTGAGTGGTATGTTTCGGTATAAAAAATTGGATGGCAAATGGGTGGTTGCCGAAAGTAAGTCTCGTTTCACGATGGATGAGTTAGACTATCAGGAAAAATCAACCTACCGCTATAAAAAATTTGATGAAATATGGTTGGTTCATCGAATTGATCAGGTTCTGAAACAGGGTAACAGAATCGTCCAATCTCACCGTTTTAAAATCGTGGATGTCCATAACACTTTTTAAGCAAATCAACCTCGATTATTAGCTCCTTCCTTTTATTCTGCTAACTTTCTATCCTAAAGACTATTGAGTCCTAACCATAATTCCTTTATAATTAATTAGTTATGTTCAAAAGGAGATATTTGTATGTCGAATTTGAAAAGTGCCTGGGAACTGAGTTTAGAAAGATCGGATGACCTTGCTCCTGAGTTTAAGTCCAAAAAAAAGCTGACAAAAAAGCAAAAAGAACAAATTGCTGAAGTTAGAAAAGATTATACGGCGCAAATTGCTGACCGGGATGTGACAGTACAGGACAAAATCCGTAAACTTTCCAATCGTGTACCCCCTGAAGAAATAGCAAATGCAAAGCTGGAGTTAGAAACTCAATTCCGGCAAGAAAAAAAATCCTTAGAAGAAGAAATGGAACAAGAAATTGAATCGATCCGGAACTCAAAAGGTTGAGAAAACTTTCGCTGCTTATCTGCGCTCTTATTAGTACTATTAATCCCACCCAAAACCCAAAGACCTTGAATAAAATGAAAGCTCTCGCATGAAAACAGCCATTAAGGAAATAATTGAAGACGCCTTAGATAAAGCAAAAAGGGCCGGTGAATTGGAACTTGGGAATGCCCCTGATGTTGTTATTGAAAAACCCAAAGATGAAAAGATGGGAGACTTTGCAACCAATGTTGCGATGACCTTAGCGCGTAACGAACGTAAAAACCCAAAAGTGATTGCAGAGATCATCAGCCGCCATATAGAAAATGGCGTGGCTGGGTTAGATTCTGTAGAAATTGCAGGACCTGGATTTTTAAATTTGAAAATGTCTCCAAGCTTTTTTCTCAATCGATTGACTGATGCTGTTCAGCAACGAAATGATTTTGGAAAATCGAATGTGGGCCAAGGTATCAAAATATTAATTGAATTTGTCAGTGCTAATCCTACGGGTCCTTTGCATATTGGTCATGGTAGAGGGGCAGCAGTTGGTGATGCGTTGGCGCGAATCCTTAAAAAAGCAGGTTACGACTTAAGTACCGAATATTATGTGAACGATGTAGGAAATCAAATGAATACTCTGGGACGCTCTACATGGTTACGTTATTTGGAGTTACTTGGAGGAAAAAAAGAATTTCCCAAAGATCATTATCGTGGGGAATATATAAAAGACATTGCGCAACGTGTTATTGATCAGCGAGGTAACGAATTCCTTGATAAATCTGAGGAAGAGTGTGTCCCATATTTTAGAGAACTTGCCAAGGAAAAAATTCTTGAAGGGATCAGACAAGATCTTTCTGATTTTCGCGTGACATTTGACAACTGGTTCAGCGAACAGTCCCTCTATAAAGATAATTCGGTAGAAGGTGCAATTGAATGGTTAAGGGATAAAGGTCATATTTATGATAAGGATGGTGCTGTATGGTTAAAGTCTTCTGCTTTTGATGATGATAAAGACCGCGTAATTGTAAAGCAAACAGGTGAAAAGACTTATTTCTGTTCGGATATTGCTTACCATCAGAATAAAATCAAACGTGGTTTTAAGAAAATTATTAATCTGATGGGTGCAGACCACCATGGGTATGTGCCGCGAATGGAAGCCGTATTACAGGCTATGGGGTACGACAAAAATATTTTTAAGATACTGCTGATTCAATTTGTGAGTCTGCTTAGAGGTGGTAAAAAAGTATCTATGTCGACCCGGTCTGGGGAATTTGAAACCCTGTCTGATGTGGTAAGCGAGGTTGGCGTTGATGCAGCGCGCTATTTTTTCCTAATGAGAAGTTCTGATGCGCATTTGGACTTTGATCTTGAATTAGCTAAACAGGAGACACCGGAAAATCCAGTTTTCTATATCCAATATGCACATGCGAGAATTTGTAGTATCTTTCGAGGCTCTAAAGACAAGGGTATTCAGTTTCCTGAAAATACGAATGTCGACCTGTCCCCACTTGTTGAGGAGGAAGAATATTCGATCATAAAAGCAATTTTAGCATTTCCTGAAGTTGTGGAGAAAAGTGCTTTAGCTTTGGAAGTGCATAGAATTTCGCATTACCTGCTCGATCTAGTATCGCGTTTCCATGGATATTACAGCCGGCACAGGGTGATTTCCGATGATATCCCACTGACCCTGGCGCGCTTATATTTATTAGATGGATTAAGAGTAACTATTCGAAACGGGTTTGACCTAATGGGAATTTCAGTGCCTGAAAAGATGTAAGGCTGATTCCGATGGAGTGATATGAGACTCATTTATCTTGCGATCCTTATTTCAATAATAACATCGACCTTTTATTTTAAGGATGGATTGTTGTTAGGTTTTTTTGGGGAAGGGAAAAAACCTGCGGTAAGTAAAAAAGTGACCGCGGTAAAACCTAAATTCCTTATTAATAAAGCGGAGGCTCTAAAACCTGTTTCCCATCAATTTACCTTTTTTGAAACCTTGAATGATAAGACCCTGACCAAGTATGTAGGACTGCATGGTGAAATGCTTCCGATCCCTTCACCTGCTAAGCCAGTTTTTCTTTTTAAGGAAAAAAATATTTCAAGTCTGGTAGTTGAGCCTGCTAAATCGGATCTAAAATCAAAAACTTTAAAAATTGCTCAGGAAGAAAAAAAACCATCGCAATCAACATTAATTCGATTTTTTGTCCAAGTCAGTTCATTCCGCAATCAAAAGAAAGCAGGCGCATTAAAAATAAAATTACAAGAAAAAGGTTTCGATTCGTTTCTTATTGAAAAAGAATTACCGAATCATAGAGGTAAATGGTATCGGGTTTTTTTAGGCAAATATAGCGATGAAGAGTTAGCGGGGAAAGATGCAGAGCGCGCCAGAAAAGAGTTTAGGCTCAATGCAGTTGTTGTAAGGAAAACCCTGGGATAAGCGTGCTATTTCTCTGAGCACATATGGTCTTTATCACAAAAGGCCTGAAGTTCTTCTACTGGGTCATCAATTCTTGGACCACCATAAAATTTTTCTTTACTATCGAACCAAGTATTGAACCTGTAGCCTTCAATATCATCGTGATATAACTTTCTTCTTTCATCTTTTCCATTGAACTCAAAATCAATTTGTGTCATTCCTCCTGGTTTGATAGTAACCACACCTGTTTTCTGGGGTATATAGGTATGCCAAGCCACCACTTCATATGTTCCAGGAGGAATATTATCAATCGAAAAATTCCCATTTGAGTCGGTTACCGTATAATAAGGGGTTTTTACCAGATAGCCGTGAGTTTGCAAGAATGGGTGTAGATTACATTTGATGGTGTATTCACTTGCATTGGCTCGAACGAATGCAGACCGCACCTGACTGGACTTAGGAGTGACCGGACGGTTAGAAGTTTGATTGGGGTAGATATTTCTAACTTCATAAGTTGCTATTTCATGCTGAATTGGATCCGTGTTTTCAATAAGAATATTTTCACTGTTTTTTACCCCAATGATGTAATTGTTAGCACGACAGCGATCTATGTGAAACGTTTGCATTTTTTGTGGAAAGGGTTTTCCTTTTTTAACATCTGTTAGAACAATGATAGTGTCTTTCAAGCCACGATTTTTCGAAACCGTAAAATCAAAAAGTAAGCGATGCCCTTTACCGTCTGAAATGCGTGAGCAAAATTCAATATTCGGGGCGTGGATTAGGTGAAAGGAGCGGGCTTTTGGGATTGGCCCTGCAAGAGTAACGCGACCATTTAACTTGCCCCCATTATCTACTGTTATTACTTTGTATTCTGGAATGATTTGATCGAATAATTTTTTTGCCAGCTTGTTGTTGCGCTTGAAAAGAATATCTACTTTTGCTATGGCTTTTTCCTTATTTCCTTGACGATTGAATAAAATGCCGAGATCGTATTCGGCCTTTACCATCCTTCGATTAAGGCTCAATGCAATCTCAAGTTCTTTTATTGCCTCATCGATTAAATTTAGTCGAGCAAGCGAAACCCCTCGGTTGTAACGAAGTCCAGAAGAGTCATAGCCCAGTTTCAGTGCTTTGTCGAATGAGAACAGGGCTTCTTTAAGCATTCCCGTCTGGCTTAATGCAACTCCAAGATTTGCATGTATCAATCCTTTGTTCGGCAAAAGTTTGGCGGCTTTTATAAATTCAGGGATAGCATCTTTCCATAGTTTTTGTTGGCTAAGCTTAACTGCCCTCTGATAATGGAGTTCCGCTTCCTTACCATGGGTTGATGCTTCAACATAAACTATAAGCAGAAAAAAAGAACATGTTAAAATTGTAATAAAACGCATGAGCTAATCTTGAGTTTTTATTAATGTGTAATTGCTGCATGTGTTTGCATGCAGGATTTTGCAATCTATCAATACCTTGTTAATGTGTCAACTACGGCTAAAGGGATCAATGAAATAGCCATGCTAATCTCTTTATATAGTTATTTTTGGTATAAAAACTAATCAAAAATTGAAACTCAGGAGCATATTTTTGAAGATCAATGAGTTGTTGGAGCCTTTTACTCCTCATCCCGCTTTAAGAGGAGGCATTATTCAAACTATAGCCGGATCGCAATTTCCTGGGAAGCCAATCGTACTTCCAGAGAAAATTCCATATACTATTGACCTTGATGTGGATGCGAAATCTATTTTGTACGAAATAAAATCTGTGGACAAAAATAAGCCTGTTGTCATGTTAGCCCACGGTATGGGAGGTTGTTCTGAATCGGGTTATATAAAAAGGATTGCTGGGAAATTATGGTTTCATGGATACGGTGTTTTTATGATTAACCATCGAGGCAGTGGCAGCGGAATGGGACTTAGCTCCAGTCTGTGGAATGGGGGTTTGAGTGATGACTTTGATAAAATGATCCGTTTTATATTGAAGAAACATTCTTGTCTTCTCATAATTGGTTTCTCTTTGAGTGGAAATATTCTTCTTAAATATTTAGGGGAAGATCGGGTTGTTCCTTCTGGATTGATGGGTGCACTAGCGGTTAACCCTCCTATTGATTTGCGTGTTGCCAGCCATAATCTTTCTACCCATGCGTCGTGTTGGTTATTTAATTGTTACTATATGAAATTGATTGGAATTCAAGCTCAGGCTTTGATAAAAAATTTCCCTAAGGCTATGGATCCAGGTCAAAACCTGAAAACAATCTGGGATTTTGATGTGAGTTATACTGCACCAATAGGCGGATATCAAGATGTGGATGATTATTATGATCAATGTAGCGGAAAAAATTATCTAAAAAATATCGAGAAACCTACATCTATTCTATGTTCTTTAGACGATCCTTTTGTGTCCCCGGAAGTTTTTAGAAATCTTTCTAGTAACGTGGATTTTTTTCAGCCTCAGGGAGGTGGGCATATGGGTTATATTTCACATAAAAAAAACAAATTTGGAGATCGCCGTTGGATGGACTATGCGGTTCTTATGTGGACTCAGGAAATGAGTAAAAGACAACTTTAAATTGAGCTTTAAGCATTTTACAATTAGGCCTACTAATATTTTTACGAACATTAAAAATGAAACTATTTCCTGAATATGTAAATTTAACGAAAACCTAAATAAAAAAAATACTTTAATTAATCAGAGCAAAATAAAAAAGAATGACGCAGTTGTCAACTAGTGAAGATTCGTGTTATAGAATTTAGTCAGCCTCCATATCGAGGGATTGACGAATTAAGGAATAGCATGTCCCAAAAAACAAGATTTGAAAATGTAGAAATAATTTTTGAAGGTCGCCTGCGGGGTAACCAATTGATGCTTAGTGGCAAAGATCTCACGGCCGAAGAAGCTAAGTTGCTTTGGGAGTCACCTAAAATGATAGAAGTCAGTTGGCTTGATCTGGCTGACAATAACTTGGGTGATGAAGGGATTCGGGGCTTGGTGGATTGCCCGTCACTTGAAAATATTCAATATTTGAATTTAAACAAAAATGGTATCAGTGATCAGGGTTTAGAGATTCTCGCGAAAGCAAAATTTCTTGGTAAACTAAAACGACTTCACCTAAAAGATAACCCAATAGAAGGCAAAGGTGTGGTTGCATTGTTTAGTTCTGAAAACTTGGATAGCCTTTCAACATTTCAGATCAACGATGGCTGGACATGCAAGAAAAGGGAAGGATGGCGGTACAAACCGCAGACTTAAACTATGGCTCGATCCTCCCTACATATCCAAATCACAATAGTCCGTTTTTTGTGCAAAGTTTTTTATCGATAGCGCCAGCTATTTTTTATCGATTAAATTGATTCTCCCCATTATTGATTTTAGCGGAGTGGTATATGGGTTTAATACTTCCCCTTCTACTTATTAGGTTAACCCTATATTGATAGAATTGTGTTTATTAGCTAAGAAGGATCATCCCAATAGGGTGAGAATCGGAGCAGGGCTTATGTTGGATAAGGTCTGTCCAGCCATTATTATTTACTGTGGCTTTCACATCAATGCCACAGGCTTGCAGAGTAGGTCGAGCTTTTTCTGGATACTGACAAAAGGTAGAGATTGTACAAGGGTCGCATAATTTACATGGTTGAGCACCCAAAGCGAAGGCTTTTTGATATCCTTTTTGTTTAAACCTGGTTTCCAAATGAATAACAATTTCCTGCACGTTAGCATCCTGGTCTGCATAAATAAGAAGAGCTTGATCGTATTCTTCTAAAATTTCAGCCATTTCTTCAGATTCAGGTGTGAAAGGAGGGCATGTAAAAAGTTTTGCATGATTGGAGCAACCGAATTGGCATTGAAGTTTTACCCAATGTGCTAGGGAAATCGCTTTAGTTGAAATCACCTTTGCTTTCGCGCAACCAAAGTCTAGAGCCTCTTGAATTAGCTCCTGATTGGAACGAATGCTTTCCGGCATCATTTTTATATTTTTAGGGATCATCGGCTTTAAAAGATTTCCTTGGGTTTCAGCTTATTTGCTGATTATGTTAATATTATTGTGTCAACAAGAGTATGGGTCAAGGAATGATTCGTTATTCTTGTATCTGTTTTTGTTAGGATAGAAACTAGTCCACGGGTTGGCTGCTTTTTAGTGTGCTACTGGACTGGCTTATAGGTGTTTATAACCTTTTATGGCATTTCATGCTCCTCCCAAAACCTACCTTTATTTTAACAACAACAGTAGATAAGAAATGAATTTCCCTTTTAAAGCTATTGGTTTTGATTGGGCTTATACTCTGGTCGATCTTGGTAAGGAAGATGATCGTTCACCATTGAAAAAAGTATTTAGATATCTAAGTAGCAAAAATCTCTCTTTACCTGATTTTGAGGAGTTCCTCGATCAATCGAGAAAGATTTTCCACCCTATGATTGAAAATTCACGTACTACAAATCAGGAAGCTCATTTTGAAATTGCCCTGAAAAAATTAATATACCAATTTGGTATCCCTTTAAATGGAGATATTAGCTTGAAAAAGCTTCTTGAGATTTATTATCTGGAAGTTTATTCAGAAAGAAAATTATACCCCGAAGTAATATCTGTGCTGAATTCTTTAAAAAATATAGGTGTTCGAATGGGAGTTGTATCTAACACAACTAACCCGAGATTTATGAAAGAAAATGAGATGAAAGCAGCGGGCTTAGAACCTTTCTTTGATTTCGCAATATATTCCTCCGACACTCTCTACCGAAAACCACATCCTTCAATTTTTCAACTGGCAATAGAAAGCTTAAAACTGAAACCTGAAGAAATCCTTTTTGTGGGAGATAATATACGCTTAGACATAGTTGGGGCACAAAATGTGGGGATGAAAAGTGCATGGATAAACAGGGAACGTAAAAATAATTCTATAGATGGTGAACCTGACTATGAGTTGCATTCGTTGACAGACCTGTTGCGAATAGGCTTGCCCACTCCATAAATGCATCGTTTTTTTGCAAATAAAAGTAATTTTTTAAATAACCTTATAGTCCTTCAAGGTTCAGATGTCAGCCATATTCGTACAGTCCTTCGGCTAACTGTGGGAGATGAGATTGAAGTGCTTGATGGTGAAGGCTCTCTCTATTTAGTTAGGCTTGCAGAGTTGAAAAACAAATTAATTAAATGTGAAATTTTATCGTCGAAAAAAAATGATACCGAGTCTCCTTTAAAGATCCACCTTGGACAATCCTTAGTTAAAGGGAATGGGTTTGATGTAATTTTGAGAAAAGCAGTAGAGTTGGGAGCGCATTCCATAAGCCCTCTTTTAACAGAACGATCGGTGATAAAAAGTGATAGTGATAAAAAGATCATTCGTTGGAAAAAAATTGCTGAAGAAAGTTCTAAGCAGTGTGGTCGTAGTTCAATCCCTAAAATTTCAAATTGTATAGTCAAGCTCGAAACATTTTGCCAACAGGCAAGTGATTCCGATTTGAAATTGATATTTTGGGAGATGGAAAGTAAAAATAGATTTAGAGATATTAATCCTGAAACAGCACCTAGCTCTGCGAGTGTATTGATTGGCCCCGAAGGTGGTTTTACCCAAAAAGAGGTTGAAACAGCTCGCAGCTATGGCTTCCATTCATTGAGGTTGGGTCCGAGAATATTTCGGGCAGAAACTGCGCCGCTGGTGGTTTTGTCATTACTACAAGCTAAATGGGGTGACATTGGGTGAATAAAATTTCAAATATAATGTGTTGCTAAATTTAAATGTTAAAAACAATAATCCATCCTATAATGCAAAGAATTTTAAAAATCTTCAGCTAAATAAATGACATATAAATGCAAACTTAAGATTTTTGAAGGCCCTTTGGACCTGTTGCTCCATCTTTTAAAAGAACAAAAGATGGATATTTGCGATATTCCTATTGCAGAAATAACTAAGCAGTATATGCAATATCTTGAGATGATGCAGGAGATGAATTTGGAACTAGTGGGAGAGTATTTGGTCATGGCTGCTGAATTAACTCGGATCAAATCCAAAACATTATTGCCATCCCCTGAAATTGATGAAGAAGGGGACTTTGGAGGAGGGGAGGATCCTCGTTCCGAGTTGATGCGTCGCCTACGTGAATATCAGCGTTATCGCGATGCGGCATTTGAGTTGCGAATGAAAGAACACGATCGACAACAGGTTTTTTCAAGAGGCGGTGAGATTGAGATTGAAGAGAGCTCGGAAAATTTGCAATTAATGGATGCTACCGTGTTTGATCTTTTCACAGCCTATCAGAAAATCTTAGATGCGAAATCCTTTGAGAAAGATTATGAAATTGAAATCACCGAAATGTCAGTCACCGATCGAATGCAGTATATTCTGGATATATTAAACTCTTCGGATAGTGTTACCTTCGAATCATTTTTTACGGTTTTAAATAATAAACAGGAAATTATAGTGACCTTCTTGAGTATTCTTGAACTGATGCGCCTTAAGTTAATGCGAGTGCAGCAGAGCCAACATTTTGAAACCATCCGAATTTATAAATCAGCAGATCAAAAAACACAGGATGACATTTTGCAAGAGTATCACCGTACTTTAGATGCAGATTCTTTAGAATCTTCCTGAGGGCAAGGTTTTTCTGTCGTCCGGCTAGTTTGTAATAAAACAAAATATAAGGAAAGTACCAAGAATCTACACGTCAAATCCATTTAAATGGGTTTATTTCAGATTTTGATGTTACATGCGAGTGTCTAATTAGCTTCCGAGATGTAAATAAACTTCACCCATTTAAGCTTTTATCCTCTTCCCCTTAAATTCAATTCTTCTATATTTATATGTTCTTGGCATTGCATCTAGGATGTTCTGGGCTATAATATATAATTAAACAATAGGTTAATTGTTATTGGCTATGATGCTTCGACAAATAAATGAAGATATCGCGGTTGCTCTGGAAAAAGATCCAGCAGCCAGAAATGCTTTAGAAGTCCTTTTTCTTTATCCAGGTGTTCATGCTTTGATCGCATATAGGGTGACACACCTGCTCTGGGGAATGGGACTTAAGTTTATTGCCAGGGGCCTGTCGCAATTGGCCCGCTTGATTACCGGCATTGAAATCCACCCAGCAGCTATTATTGGTAAGCGATTTTTTATCGATCATGGTATGGGCGTAGTGATTGGAGAAACATCGGAAATAGGCAACAATGTTTTTCTTTACCAAGGTGTGACTTTGGGAGGGTTAGCAACCAAAAAAGGCAAACGCCACCCCACAATCTTTGATGATGTAGTCATCGGTGCCGGAGCAAAGATTCTAGGGCCTATCAAAATTGGTTGTAATACCAAAATAGGTTCTGGTTCTGTAGTTTTGCAGGATGTACCGGAATATTCTACTGTGATCGGTGTACCGGGCCGGGTTGTGTTTTCTGGTATATCTTCTGAAATGGAAGATGATGAGGAGGGGCCCGAGTCTTTTCCTGATCCAGTTGCCCGAGCAATAGAATGTATGTTAGACCGACTACCTGAAATGGAAAAGGAAATCCGGCAACTGAAGGAAACTTTAAATAAAAATGGCATAGTCTTGCCGGATTCATCCCCCATTGGTGAAGTATCCAGAAAAAAGATTAACGGCTAGAATTAGCTACCTTAGTTTTATCTGCATATTTCCCCCCTCTGTTGTTTTGTATTGAAGGGAATTTTTTACCCCATCTTACGAATGAAAAATATTTACTTAGATAATAATGCTACCACTCCACTGCACCCTGAAGTTCTGGAAGCAATGTTGCCTGGGCTTCGGGAAAATTATGGAAACCCATCTAGTATCCATTCTTTTGGTCGTTCTGCAAGAGTCCAACTAGATGAAGCGCGTGAAAAAGTTGCGTACCTAATAAATGCCCAGTCCTCTGAAATTATTTTTACAAGTGGTGGAACAGAGGCTAATAATCTTGCACTATTAGGGGTCGCATTTAAAGATAAGGGAAAGAAAATAATAACAAGTAAAATTGAGCATCCATCAGTTCTTAATCCCTGCCGACAGTTGGAAGAACAAGGAGTGGAAGTGCACTATCTCGATGTAGATGGATTGGGGCGTATTGATATGGGTGCCCTGGAATCCCAAATAACCGAATCCACAGGCTTAATATCATTGCAACATGCGAATAGTGAAACAGGGGTTTTGCAGGATATTAAACGCGCCAGTGAAATAGCCCGAAATAAAGGAGTTCTCTTCCATACCGATGCAGTTCAAAGTGTTGCCAAAATGCCCTTCGATTTGAAGGATTACCCGGTCGACCTACTATCTATTTCAGCTCATAAATTTTATGGTCCAAAAGGAGTAGGGGCATTGTATCTTCGAAAAGGGACGCCTGCGCTTTTTTCACCAGTATGTGGTGGAAATCAGGAAAAAAAAAGAAGAGGTGGAACAGAAAATGTTGCCGGAATTATGGGTTTTGGAAAAGCTTGCGAACTAGCCACCGAGAATATGGATGAAGCATCCAAATTGGCAGATTTGAGAGATTATTTTCAAAATAGGGTCTGCGAATTGATTCCAAGAACGGAGTTGTTGGGTGACAAGGTGAACCGACTACCTAATACTTTAAACTTGGGCTTTGATGGTGTGGAAGGGGATACTTTGTTGATTGCTTTGGATATGGAAGGTGTCGCTGTCTCAACTGGATCTGCCTGCAGTTCCGGAACAGGTTTGCCATCTTCTGTGCTTCAGGCAATGGGGATACCAGATGAAAGAATAAACAGTTCTATTCGTTTTAGTTTGGGTTGTAGCATATCCAAATTAGACTTGGATTTAGTTGTAGGGGCCTTAGTTAAGGCTACTAATCTGAATAAAATAGCGATTTAATAAAAAAAACTAATGAAACCCTGCCAATAATTCGATAAATTAGGAGTAGTTGTTGACTATTAGGCTTGGATTATATTATTGACAAGAATTGACAAGAACCGACAACCTCATAGAATCCGTTGATTATTAAGGGTTAATACCTTCAAAATCAATTTGTTTGGAGAAAAACATGCCGCCGGCCATTTTGTTTGCACGCCTTACACTGATAATTTTTTTATCATTTCCTCTATTTTTAAGTGGTTGTAGTTATATGCCTTGGGCAGATGATGATGAAGACGATCTTGCGTTTGAAGAAGATTTTCCATTTGAAGATGAGGAGTTTGTAGATGAAGGCCGAAGACGAGGCAGAAAAGCTAGTCGCGAGAACAGCAGCGATGATGATTTTTTTGGTGAAGATGAGTCGTTTTCTGATTCTGGTGGAATGGAAGGCGATGATGGGTTTGCAGATGATAACCCCAAAACAGACCGAGTTGAACTTAAAGGAGATGTAGAAAATCTTCAAACCCAGCAAGAAACTCTTATCAGTAAAGTTAGAGAATTAGAAGAAGTTCTGAATAACCTAGAGCCAAAGATAGATGCAGCGACCGAACAAATAGAAACAGGTGCTTCCTCTGCTACGGACTCAGTAAATTTTCTTGAGCCAGAAGTAGAAGATCTTAAGGCACAAATGGCCCAATTAAATGAAGAGATTTCGCTAATTAAGACGCAAAAATCGGCCTCGCCGAAAATAAATCAATCAAAAAAGCGTCGTGCTAAAATGACAACTCCACCTGAATATGATAAAGCACTGTCTGCTTATCGCAACAAAGATCACGATGGATCAATTTTGTTGTTTCAAAATCTTGCTCTTAGCAATCCCCCAAATCATCTGAAAGATAACATTGAGTTTTGGATAGGAAGCAATTACGTGGCGCTTGAAATGTATGATGATGCTATCATACAATTTGAGACTGTTTTAAATAAATACCCGCGTGGCAACAAGGTAAATGATTCTCGCTATATGATTGGAGTGAGCTATTCCAAGATGGGGGAAACCAGTAGGGCTATTGAAGTACTGGAAGATGCCTTAAAAAGAAATCCTACCAATGAGGTGCGGGCTAAGATATTGGCTCAATTGAACCATATTCAATAGGTGTTTTATATATTCCTTCCCATCTTAGCGGTTGAAGCAAACCCCGAATTAGGTTATCCTCCACCCATTGAAGCTATGGCAGGCAGGATGATTGGTCTCTGTTATTTTTCTTGCCCCGTTGCTTCAATATCCCGTTTCTTCTTTAGAAGGCTCCAGCAGTTTCAGAGCAATTCAGTCTTAGCCATTTTCCCATAGCTATTAATGCTGATTAATTTCAAATAAAAATATAGTAATGGCGTTGGTAAGAAAACATAGTCAGATTTATTCAACGGTGATAACTTTTTTCAACAGTCTTGCCGTTTCCTTGGCCTGGCTATTTGCTTATTTAACCAGATTTGAATTAGAACTTTTTTCACCGGCGATCAAGCCCCCCAGTGAGAATATGTATCTTTATTCGCTTTTGCCTATTTGCTTGGTGTTTTATGCTTGTAGTAGGATTTTGGGTCATGCTAAGCTTTTAAACAGGCACACGCCTACGAGTGAATATTTTTCCATCCTGAAGTTGACCTCCTTTTCTATTCTAATATTAACCGCAGGGACTTTCTTTTACCGCGACTTTTCTTATTCACGGATTATGACTATTTATTTTTGGATCTTTTGCAATATATTTTTATTGCTTTCCCACCAGTTGGTGCGGTTATTTATAAAAGAAGCTCATAGGCGTGGATTGGGTTTGCGCAAAGTTCTCGTGATTGGATCAGGGGAGTTAGGCCAGCGAGTTGTGCAAAAACTCAATACGTATCCTGAAATAGGGTTTACAGTGGTCGGTTATTTAACTTGTAATCCGGAAGATGTAGGTTCGGATATTGAGGGAGGTAAGGTGCTTGGTTTGTATGAAGATTTGAATCGAACTATAAAAGAATATGATGTAAGCCAGGTTTTTATTGCGCTTCCGTTAAATGCAAATGACCGGTTGCAAGGAGTTTTGGCAAGTTTAGAAAAAGAAACAGTGGATATAAAACTTGTTCCCGATTTGTTAAGTTATTTGGATTTGCATTCGGAAGTTGAAGAACTGGACGGAATGCCATTGATCAACTTAACTGAATCACCGTTGTATGGTTGGAATACCTTATTGAAACGAGCCTCTGATATTTTTCTTTCTGGGATTACAATTTTAATAACCCTTCCAATAATGTTTTTAATAGCTATAGTTGTCAAACTGGGATCCCGGGGACCTTTATTGTATAAACAGGAAAGAATGGGATTGGATAGGGATGTTTTCATAATGTACAAATTTAGGTCGATGAAAATTGGAGCAGAAAATCAAACGGGACCTGTTTGGGCGAAAAAAGATGATGATCGAAGAACTTCTGTTGGATCTTTTTTGCGAAGCACTAGCCTGGATGAACTACCCCAATTATTTAATGTGTTAATGGGACAGATGAGTTTTGTTGGGCCTAGACCTGAGAGGCCAATATTTGTGGAGCAATTTAAAAAATCTATTCCCTTTTATATGCATCGTTTGAAAATGAAGGCAGGCTTAACAGGATGGGCGCAGGTAAATGGCTGGCGCGGAAACACATCTTTGGAAAAGAGGATAGAATTCGATCTTTACTATATTAAAAATTGGTCTTTGTTATTCGATATTAAGATTATATTTTTAACGATCTGGAAGGGATTGATAAATCGGCATGCGTACTGAGCCTAGGGTATTAGTTGTTATTCCTGCACGTTGGGCTTCATCCCGATTTCCTGGTAAGCCGCTCGCAAATATTGCTGGCATACCTATGATTCAAAGAGTGGTTGCGCAGGTTAATAAAGCAAACTGTGTTTCAGAAGTCATTGTGGCCACAGATGATCTCCGTATTTCAGACTTTGTTAAAGAAAATGGTGGTACGGCAATCATGACTTCTGCTAAACATGAATCTGGCACGGATAGAGTCGCTGAAGTTGCTAGAGATAGAGATTGTGATATTGTGGTAAATGTTCAGGGCGATGAACCTTTAATTCCACCTCAGAATATTGAACAAGTGATTAGTTCGTTAGTAGATGATTCGTCAATTTTAGTAACAAGCTTGAGAGTATTAATTTGTAATAAAAGTGATCTATTAAATAAAAATATTACCAAAGTAGTTATTGATAAGTTTGATTCTGCATTATATTTTTCAAAAGCTCCTATTCCATGGGACCGTGATTTATGGTCAGAAAGTGTGGATGGTATTTCAAAAATATCTTCACATCGATGGTTTAAACATATTGGGCTATATGCCTATCGAAAAAAATTTCTGATGGAATATTCCTCAATGCATAAATCCCCACTTGAGAAAATCGAAAAGCTGGAGCAACTAAGAATTCTGGAAAATGGAATACCAATTAAAGTTGTAGAAACCAAATTAGATTCAATAGGAGTAGACTCACAAGCAGATATTAAAATAATAGAAAAACAGTTAGCCCTTTCTCCCGAAATTTGAGTCCTCGAGGAACCTAAGTGAATAAAAATAAAAATAGTAAAAAAATCAAATATATATTTGTAACTGGTGGAGTGCTTTCCTCTCTCGGAAAAGGAATAGCTGCCTCCTCGATAGGAAGTCTTCTAGAGTGTTCAGGGCTCAAAATAACTATTTTAAAACTTGACCCCTATATTAATGTTGACCCGGGAACCATGAATCCCTTTCAACATGGTGAAGTGTATGTGACTGATGATGGTGCAGAAACAGACCTTGACCTTGGACATTACGAGAGATTTACTACAGCAAAAATGCGTCGTGCTAATAATGTTACAGCAGGCAAAATTTATCACAATGTTATTCAAAAGGAACGAAAAGGGGAGTATTTGGGAGCAACCGTTCAGGTTATCCCACACATAACAGATGAAATAAAACAGCATATACAAAATGTGGGGGATGGTGTTGATGTGGTTATTTGTGAAATTGGTGGAACTGTAGGTGATATTGAGAGTCTTCCATTTTTGGAGGCAATACGCCAATTCAGGTTTGATGTTAAACCAAGTGACGTCTTATATATCCATCTAACCTTGGTTCCCTATATAAAAACGTCCGATGAACTAAAAACAAAACCTACACAGCATAGTGTTCAAAAGTTAAGAGAGATCGGGATTCAACCTGATGTGCTGCTTTGTCGAACAGAAAGAAAACTATCTAAAGCAATGAAAGACAAGATTGCACTGTTCTGTAGTGTCGACACTAATTCTGTTATCACAGCAATGGACGTTAGTTCTATTTATGAAGTTCCGCTGAGCCTTGAAAAGGAAGGGTTGAGGGAAATAATTCTTGAAAAACTAGGGATAAAAGCAAAACAACCCGATTTAGAGCGATGGAAAAAAATAAATAATATTTTGAAGAAACCAGCCGGTGAAGTAAAAATTGGTATTGTTGGGAAATATGTAGATCTAAAAGAATCTTATAAAAGTCTCAGCGAAGCATTGATTCATGGTGGAATAGGAAATAATGTCGATGTTAAATTCAATTGGGTAGATGCTGAAGAACTGGAAAATAAAAATGGGCTAAAACAATTGGGAAATTGTGATGGAATTCTTGTTCCAGGTGGATTTGGAGATCGGGGGATAGAGGGAAAGATAAGTGCAGTTCGCTTTGCTCGTGAAAATAAAGTCCCTTATTTTGGAATTTGTCTGGGTATGCATTGCGCTACTATTGAGTTTGCGCGTCATGTTGCCAACTTGAAAAATGCTAATAGTTCTGAGTTCTCAACAACATCCCCTTATTTGGTTATTGATCTTTTGCCAAATCAAAATATAAAGGGAGACAAGGGTGGCACGATGAGACTGGGCGAATATCCTTGCCAATTGAGGAAAAATTCCAATGCCTACACAGCATATGGAAAAAGAGAAATAGAAGAAAGACACCGACATCGCTATGAGTTTAACAATATGTATCGCATCCAGATGGAGGAAGCAGGATTAAAAATAAGTGGTTTGTCCCCAACCGGCAATCTTGTGGAAATTATTGAATTGGAAGATCATCCCTGGTTTTTGGCAGGACAATTTCATCCGGAATTTAAATCTTCTCCTATGAAACCTCACCCCTTATTTAAAGATTTTATTTTATCGTCTATTGAATTTCAAAAGAATAACCATAAGAGCTGATGCTTTTCGTTAGGATTTGCTATAGCGTGAAAAACATCATTTCTTTTACTAATACCGAACAAAACCGTGTGGAATAAAGTAATAATGGTTTGGATAAACAAAGCTTTGTTTTGCTCAGAATAAAACTTTATAAAGCGCGTGTTGATTTTTTTGTAGTTTCTTTTTTTAGTAGATATTGCATCAAGCAACCGCGGTTTTAGTTTGGTATTGTTAATGGGAAATTACGACTTAGTATTCTTTGTAAAAAGGCTTCTAAAAATTTCATATGAAGTAATCAATAGATTATTAACCCTATCTAATGCCTTAATGGGTTCTTCTTTATACATTTTATAATTAGAATAAATAACGAGAATTAAAAGGATCATATTTGGAATCCATACTGATGTATAAGCATGTATTTGGCCAATACTTCCCAGATTTTGTGTCATTACAAATGCGATATAGTAGAGTAAGATTACCAGTACGGCAATTCCGAAGCTTCCAGGTTTCCCAGATCTGCTGGATTTAACACCTAAGGGCGCACCAAAAAAAGCAAACAACAGGCATGCAAAAGGTAGGGAGAATTTTTTGCTGATTTCAACCTCTTGTCCCGTAGTAGGGAGGCCCTTTTTTCTCTTTTCGAGTATTTTTTCTTTTAATTTTTCTAATGAAAGTTCCCGATGGCCAACTAATGCTTTTTGCTCTAATCCTTCAGTTTCCGGCAAACTTAATGTGATGTTATATCTATCAAAATTTAGGGTCTCGAAATTGCTGCGTTCCTTGCTTGGTTCATGGATGGTCCCTTTACTTAGTCTTAATTGAATTTTTAGTGTTTCCGGATTGGAATATATAACACCTTTATCGGAGGTAATAATCTGGGGGGATTCGGTGCTATTAGTCCTGGCAACGAATACATCTTGTAATGTAGAGTTCTGATCGCGATCTTTAACTAGAAGGATCAGATTTTTAAAATCTCTGTTAAATACATTTGGTTTTATATCAATATTTGCCCGGTTTTTAATTATATCGTATATTAATACTTTGTAGGATTGGTTTCCCCATGGGAGCACCCAAAACATTATGCTATTCGCCAAAATATAAGCCAAGATTGCAAAGCACGCGACCGGTTTCATCAATTCCAGAAAACTCCAGTTACAGGCTTTCATGGCCACCCATTCATTATTTGCTGAAAACTGGTTGAAAGTAACTACAGATGCGAATAGCACACCCATGGGAATAGTCAAGGCAAGGAAAGCAGGTGAAATATAGGCCATCATTAATATCATTTCCATAAATGAGACCCCACGATTCACGATCATTTGTGCCATGAATAAAAATTTGTCCAGATAGAGAACAGTTGTCAGTGTACCCGTGCTGATGATGAAAAGTTTAAATAATTCTTTAAAGATATATCTATCTATAATTTTGAAAAACATGGGGTAAGAGAAACCTTTATAAATATAATCTTTTGGTAAGTTGGTGCAAGAAAAGAGGGCCTTTCTTAGGCTCAATGCTTAAATTATACTACAATTCTTGCATATTTAGTTTTGTCTAATTCTCTGAAAAATCATGACCAATAATTTAATAAAGTTAAGGCGTAAGCGTTTGCCAGAGTGGTTAAAAACGCCACTTCCTAAGAAAAATAATTTTTTTCAGTTAAAATCACTGGTTCAAAAATATAATTTAAATACGGTTTGTGAGTCTGCATCCTGCCCAAATATTGGTACATGCTGGGATGCCGGCACCTTAACGTTCATGATTCTTGGTGATAGCTGTAGTCGGGCTTGCAAATTTTGTGATGTTGCTACTGGAAATCTGATTGTCCCAAATCCATATGAACCTAAAATAATCGCTGAAACTATATCTAAATTAAACCTTCGCTATGCAGTAATTACCTCTGTAGACCGTGATGACTTAATAGATGGCGGGGCAGAGCATTGGATTAAAACCATTCAACTAATACGCATTCAATGTCCGCAAATGAAAATTGAAACTTTAATTCCTGATTTTCAAGGAAAGACGAGTTTGGTGGAAAAAATTTGTGATGCCGAACCTGATGTTCTTGCCCATAATCTTGAAACAGTCAAGTCATTGCAAAACACGATTCGTCCTCAATGTCGGTATGACTGGTCTTTGGACACCTTAAGGACAGCAGCTAACAAAAATAATTTAATTATAAAAAGTAGTCTTATGCTAGGACTTGGAGAAAAAGAAGAAGAGGTAATTAGCTCTATGAAAGATCTGGTGGATGTTGGTTGTCAAATTCTTTCTCTAGGTCAGTATCTTCGCCCATCCCCTAGACATCTTGAAGTGGTTGAATTCATCCACCCAGATCAATTCTTAAAATACAAAAATATTGGTGAGTCTCTAGGATTAGCGCATGTAGAAGCGGGTCCTTTGGTGCGAAGTTCTTATTTGGCAGATCAACAGGCCCAAGCTGCAGGCTTAAAAATTTCTACTGGAACTAGCAATGCAGGTGGGAATAATATTGGCCGGGCTATGGGGAAGGTGGGCAAAGTAGAAGCTTCGTAACAAGTTCCATCGGTATTGCCACAAGTTACCAGTAAATACTCATCTTATACCATTTGATACAAATCGTTTGCAGTCTGAGCTTTTCCTTATAATTTTACAATTAAAGATTTAGTTAAAATAAGGTTCTGCAATCTGTCTTTTTTCATTACGATATCAAATCCATTTTTATGTTCTTGCTGCTCAGATTCCTTAATTTTCTTACTGTTAAAAGTTTCTTTTTGATATGAAACAGCCGTTTCTTTTTCAATTTTTGAGATATTAAACATAATTGACCTCAATTCGGTTTCTCAAACCCCTACTTTCTCCCGTAATCGAGAGAAAGTACCCAGAACCCTTAATTATTATCGAAAATATAGATTTATTATCCATATATCTCCTTATTTGTCAATAGGTTAAATAGGGAGGGGGGAATGGAATAGGCTATATTGGTTTTGAATGAGAAAAAAGGTAAACTCTACTACTAATTTTTAACGATTAATTTAAAAGGAAAATATCAAATGAATCTTGGCACTGTGTTATCGATTGGGTTGGGCGGGGTAATTGTATTTGCTTTCATTTATTATTTTCTAACTGAATGGAATGCCGATTAGATAAAATATAACTCCTTAGCCTTGGAATGTGTTTTTGAGTTGGTGAAATTATTTTTTACCAGCGACTCTTTTTTTTCCTTAGGCCATTTCTTTATTTTTGCCTCAGCTTTTAATGCCTGTGAACGGCTGCCGATTTTTTTATGAAATACTAGCTTAAGAGGTTTTTTTCCTTTTAAATATTTTGCAGCTTTAGCTCCACCTTCCTGATGTTCCTTGAACCTTCTTTGAACATCCTGTGTGATACCTGTGTAAAGATTTCCCATCCTTGTTCGTATGAGATACAAATACCAGATGCTTCCTTTAAATTCCATCTCATTCGAACATTGGAAGAAAGTCTGTAAGGCCTTCCTCTTTAAATTTTTCAACTGGAATAAACCTTAGTGATGCGGAGTTTATACAATACCTTTTCCCTGTAGGTTTTGGCCCATCGTTAAATAAATGGCCAAGATGGGAGTCTGCATTCACCGATCTAACCTCTACACGGGACATATTGAATGAGCGGTCTGGTAGGTTTACTACATTATCGGGAACAAGAGGTCGGGTAAAGGAAGGCCAACCTGTACCTGATTTAAACTTGTCTTTTGAGCTGAATAATGGTTCACCTGAAACAATATCAACATATATTCCTGCATGCATGTTGTCCCAATATTTGTTCGTAAAAGGGGGTTCTGTGCCGTTCTTCTGGGTAACCTTGTATTGTAATTTACTTAGCTTCTTAATAAATTTGTTCTTATCGGTGACTTTACTTATTTTCTTAGAAACTGGAGACTTATTGGATATGTCATATTTTTTGTCATCACCCCAGAATTTATTTATAAATTCATCGCGGCCAGACCCGGTACGATATATTTTGTAACGGGTATAGTTCTTTTTAAAAAAATCCTGATGATATTCTTCCGCTTGGTAAAAGGGCGAAGCTTCAACCACGGGAGTTACGATCACCTTTTTGAATCGCCCACTTTTTTTTAGGTTTTCTTTAGAATTTTCTGCAATTATTTTTTGTTTTTCGTTGGTGTAAAAAATCCCGGTTCGATACTGAGGACCGCGATCTACAAACTGACCATTATTGTCAGTGGGATTAATGTTACGCCAAAAAACCTCAAGAATATCTGAATAAGAAATTTTTTTCGGATCAAAGTGAATTTCAACTGCTTCGAGATGTTGAGTCTGACCTGAAGAAACTTGTTTGTATGTTGGATTTTTCTTTTTGCCACCTGTATAGCCAGAAATGGTCTGAAAAATACCTGGAAGACCTTCAAATGGGTGTTCCATACACCAGAAACACCCACCTGCAAGGATAGCTATTTCTTTATTTCCTGGTAGATTCTTAGCATAAGCAATCCCTTCATTTTTGTGTATGACGTTATTTGTTTTTTCAGGAAAAAATTGAGCAAGAAGAATCACACTTATAAAAAATATAAATGCTACATAAAGTTTATTCATTGTTTGAACCCTTTTTCGATATTACCTAAATTATATGATAGTGATGCAACGGTAACAATACTTTAAAATGTCTACATCTAAATTACCTTCAATAATTCTATATTTTTCTAGTTTAGAAATTTTATTATTTGGCGTGGCATCGAACAAAATTATTTTTTTCACCAGAAATTTTGGGATATTCGGTCACACATTTTTTTGCCAAAGAAGAACCCTTTTCCTCTTCTAGGTAAATAGGGCAGCGGGGATGAAAATGGCAAGCAGCAGGTGGTTGAAGAGGGGAGGGGACATCACCTGTCAATGGTTCGAAAGGTTTTCGGTCTCCTAAATCTGGAACTGAATTCAAAAGTGACGTGGTATAAGGATGTTTAGGGTTATTAAATAGTTCCTCTGCTGGACCCTGCTCAACGATTCTTCCAAGGTACATAATAGCGACTGTATTTGCGAGATACCTCACCACACTTAAATTATGGCTGATAAAAAGATAGGTCAGGTTATATTTAATTTGTAAATCTTTCAGAAGATTTAATATTTGTGCTTGCACTGAAACATCGAGGGCGCTGGTTGGTTCGTCTAGAACCAGGAATTTAGGTTCTAGAATTAAGGCTCTGGCAATAGCGATTCTTTGACGTTGGCCTCCTGAAAATTCATGAGGATACCTTTCCAATATAGAATCACTAAGACCTACTTCTTTCATTACGCGCGAAATTTTTTCTAATTTTAATTCATAAGATAGTTCGGGAAAATGGACTTCAAGTCCCTCACCAATAATTCCCTCGATGTTCATTCTAGGTTGTAGCGAACCAAAAGGATCTTGAAAAACCATTTGCATATTTTTTCGGAAATATTTTAGCTGGTTGCCAGTTAATTGCATTAAATTCTGGCCTGCAAAAATAACTTCGCCTTGGGCGTATGAGTTTAATCTTATAATCGATTCCCCAAGCGTGGTTTTTCCACAACCAGATTCGCCCACCAAAGCTAGCGTGGATCCTTTAGGAATTTCAAGATTTATATTATCCACAGCTCGGATGTGATTAACTGTGCGTAGAAACACACCTTTCTTTACCGGAAAATATGTTTTGAGATTTTTAACGGAGACGAGCGATAAAGAGGATGGATAATTTTGGGGAATAGTTTTTTTCTGGGAATTTAAATCCCACTTTAAATTAATTTTCTTATCCAAAAGATGACAGGTGACCTGATGTCCTTTAGTTAAAACGTGAGACATGCTTTCATTTTTACATATCTCCATTTGAGCCGGGCAACGATCCATAAATCGACAGCCTTCGTTATAATCAGTTGCAGAAGGGACTAGACCGGGTATGGTATCTAGTAGGAAAGTGGGTTTTTCTAATTTGGGTATGGAACTGAAAAGCAATTTAGTGTAAGGATGAGCCATATTTTTAAAAATTTGTTCCCGGTTACCGTATTCTGCAACGCGGCCCCCGTACATGACACAGAGATCATCTGCCATCTGGTTGACGATTCCCATATCATGCGTGATGAGTAATATTGCCATGCCCGTTTGTTTTTGCAGGTCACTCATCAATCGTAATACTTGAGCTTGGATCGTAACATCCAAGGCGGTGGTTGGTTCATCGGCTATGAGTAGTTTTGGTTTGCAGGCTAGTGCCATCGCAATCATTACTCTTTGTTTCATACCTCCGGATAATTGATGCGGGAAGTCATCGATTCGTTTATGAGGATCAGGAATTCCAACACGATCCAGCAAATCTATGGCGCGGTTGCGAGATTCACTCTGTGCAATTTTCATATGTTGTTTTAAGGGTTCCTGCAATTGATCACCAATTCGAAAAAGAGGATTGAGGGAGGTCATAGGCTCCTGAAAAATCATGGCAATATCATTGCCTCGGAGTTGACACATTTCTTTCTCATCGAGTGCCGATAGATCCTGGTCTTCGAAAAATACTTTTCCTGAGGGATGAAAACCGTTTTCTGCAATCAGTTTGATAATCGAAAACGCTGTTTGTGTTTTTCCACAGCCTGACTCGCCAACCAATGCCAGGGTTTTACCTTGTTGCAGATCGAAAGAAACTCCATCAACGGCACGGGCAATTTTTCCAGGCCCGGCGTTAAAATGAGTTGAGAGATTTTTGACAGATAAAAGCATTTTTATTAAAGGGTTTTTCTTGGGTCGAACGCGTTTCTTATCCCTTCACCTACAAAGGTTAGCAGTGTTATCGCCAAGCTAAGAGTTAAAAATGTGGGTAGTAAGATCCATATGGCATGTAGATTATTTTTCCCTTGAGCCAATAGCTCTCCTAAGCTGGGCGCAGGGCTGGGCACACCAAGATTCAAAAAATCGAGACTTACTAATGCCAAAATTCCTGCTGTTACTTCAAAAGGAAAAAAAGTTACGACTGGGGTTAAAGCGTTGGGCAAAATATGACGACGCATAATTTTAAAATTAGAGACACCTAAGCTTTTTGCTGCTTTCACATACTCATAATTTCTTATTTTTAAGAATTCTGCACGTATGTATGCAGCAATTCCCATCCATGCAGTCAGATTTAAAATTAAAAATAGGAGTAGAGCTGAGGGCACTAAAAAGGAGCTGAGAATAATAAGAATATATAGGCGCGGAATCGATCCCCATATTTCTGTTAATCTTTGCCCTGAAAGATCGACCCATCCGCCAAAAAACCCCTGGGTCCCGCCAATCAGGCAACCAATCAGAGTGCCTGTTATGGCGAGTGAAACGCCAAACAGCATGGATATTCTGAACCCATAAACCAATCGAGCTAAAACATCTCGGCCGCGGTCATCGGTCCCTAAATAATGACCGTCTTTCCAGGAAGATGGATGAAAGCTTTCCCCGTCATGGGTCTTAGTTTTGTAGGGTGCCGCGAGTACAACATTGCCCGTGACCGATTCTGTGGGTATATATTTGTAGTCATAGCGTACTGGAGGCCAAAGCATCCAATATTCCCTTGGGGAATTGTTAATGGGTTGAGACAGGTTTTTAATTTCCGGGATAGATTCATCTTCCTCATCCTCAAAGTCTCCAAGGTGGAGCCCCAGACCTTTTTCTTCTGTATCAAAAAAGCTAGATTCTATGCCACTTAAAAGGTTAGTAAAATTTTTTGATTTGTAATCCGGTTCGCTAGGCAAAACTCCACCAAAGTCTTTTTCGTTATAAGTAATTGCGATAGGAAAATAGGGTTTTCCTTCCACTACAAGTAATATTGGTCTGATATTACAAATTAACTCCGCAGGAAGAGCGATAATAAAAAGAAAAGCTAATAGTAAAAAACTGTAATAAGCTCTTCGGTCATTTCTAAAAATGCCCAGTTTGGTTTTCCAATCTTTATTTAAACGGAACATATTATTCTTGTGAATCATCAAAAGATATCCGAGGATCTATCAAAACATAGGAGAGGTCAGTCAACAATTGGCCAATCAATGCCATCAGTGAAAAAATAAAAAGGGTTCCAAGAACAATGGGATAATCTCTTTGTATCACTGCTTGATAAGAAAGTAATCCGAGTCCATCAAGAGTAAAAATCTGCTCAAGCAATAGTGATCCAGTAAAGAACATCGCGAGAAAGGCAAGAGGAAAACCAGTCACCAGTGGGATGAGTGAGTTTTTCAGCACATGTTTAAAAAGTACAGTTTTTTCAGGTAAACCCTTGGCACGTGCTGTCAGGACATATTGCTTTCGCATCTCTTCCAAGAATGCATTCTTGGTCAGTAAAGTTAAAGTCGCGAATCCACCTAGCACATAACAGAAAAGTGGTGCTGCAAGATGATGTAAATAATCTAAAAACTTTTCCCAAAATGTCCAACTCTCATAGCCAGGGGTACCGGCAGAGGTCAATCCCGCTATGGGTATAAGATGTGTTACAGCGCCATCACCTGGACCCAAAAGTACTATAAGAAAAATGGCAAGTACAAAGCCCGGTACGCTGTAACCGATTAAAACAATCAGACTTGTCCATGTATCAAAGCGGGTGCCATTTTTTACTGCTTTAGCGATACCCAGGATAATGCAAATGGTATAGGTTAGGAAAAAACTAGTGACACCCAATGAAGCTGAAACAGGAAGTTTTTCTTTAATCAGAGATAAAACAGATTTATTTCTATAAAATGAATTCCCAAATTTAAAAACCAGAAACCCTTCCCAATTATCGTAATTAAAAATGGATTCGACTAAAGGTACGTTTTTATTTTGCGGGGAGTACCATATGAATGTTCTCAAGTACCTTTCCCAAAGCGGTTTATCAAGATGATAAATCTTTTTAAGTTCTTCAAAATGTTTGGGGTCCAATTCCCTTTGTTTGCTACCTAGCCCGGTCATAGCATTTCCACCTGCCTCGGTGAGGGTGCTTCCATGACCCATTAAAAGAGATTTCATCTGATCAATGGGGCCTCCAGGAACAAACTGCGTAGCAATAAAGGTAATGGTGATTATCCCGATCAAAGTCGGAAACATCAATAGAAGACGACGAATGATGTAAGAGGTCATATTAAAACAATACCAACGAAAAGGAATACAGGATTCATTTGAAGTATTTAATCAAGAAAAGTTTTAATTGAGAGAGGTTCCTGCTGCACGCGCTTTTTTAAGTTTATTGGCTCTCTCTTTCTTCCACCACCACCATTGCAAAACATTGTTATTAAATAAACTTTGTGAAGCGTTTATTTTTGGTCTGCCAAATTTATTCCAGTAGACAGCTCTGTCATATGAGATATACCAATGGGGTACCATGTAATATTGATGGGTAAGTATTCTATCTAGGGCTTGAATATTAACCACTAAGTCTTTTCGTGTTTTTGCTGAAACTATTCTTTCTATTAATTCGTCAAGAGCAGGGTTTTTAATGCCTATATAGTTTCTTGTCCCAGGCGTATCGGCGGCATCACTGCCCCACATGTCTCGTTGCTCATTCCCTGGTGAACGGCTTTGCTGATAGTTCTCGACAATCATTCCGAACTCGAAATTTCGTAACCGCTTCTCATATTCGGCAACCTGGACAACCTTAATAATCAGTTTCACGCCAATTTTTTTCAAGTTATTCTTATAGGGTTCTGCGATGCGCTGGAATCCAGGTCCAGCCAACAGAAGTTCAAATTCCATTCGATTATTTCCTTTGCTGCGAATCCCATCACTTCTGATCTTCCAACCTGCGGAGTCTAGAAGAGAGTTTGCTACTTTGAGATTTCTTTCAGTAGGCAACCCTTGTCCCGGAGCTCCGACCGGCTTCGTGAGCGCAGTCTTGGGAACAAACTTCTTGTGTTTTTTACGCAGGGATTCGAGTAAAAATTTTACTTCACCTTTTGGAACTCCCTGAGCTTTCATTTCCGGATTGTTATCAAAATAGCAGTCGTTTCGAGTATATTGTCCATAGAACAGGTTTTTGTTACTCCATTCAAAATCAAAAACCATTGCCAGGGCCGCTCGTACTTTGCGAGATTTGAATATTTCGTTTCGCGTATTCATGGCAAACCCTTGCATCCCCGCAATACGCGTATGTGGAAATTCCTGTCTAAGGTAGTAACCTTTTTTTACAAAATCTCCTTTATAGTCTAATGCCCAGTCCCGGGAGCTGTTTACCAATTGCATGTCGAATTCTCCACCTTTGAAGGCTTCGCGTTGTGCAACCGGGTCGAGATAAATTTTGTAAGCGATACGGTCAAAATTATAGCGTCCTTTATTGACGGCAATATCTTTACCCCACCATTTAGGGTTCCGCTTGTAACTGATATATTTCCCGAACTCGTATTTTTCTATGGTGTATGGACCGCTTCCAACAGCCATATCATCAAAATCAGAACCAAAGGATTTATCCTTAGTATCATAAATATGTTTGGGGAAGATGATCATTTGCCCGGTGATCAATGGCAACTCCTGATTGTGGACCGCAAAATGATAACGAACTGTATGTCCATTAATTTTTTCGATGGATTTTATATCTTTAAAATACTCTTTAAAAAATGGGTGGTACTGGGGATCTTGGATCAAGTTAAAAGAAAAAACGAAATCGTCTGCGGTTAGAGGATGGCCATCGGAGAACTTTGCCTGCTTATAGAGATAATAGGTTAAAGATAGATGGTCATCTGACACTTCTGCTTTATCTACCAGATTACCGTATTGTGAAAAAGGTTCATTGTCATCGGCAGAGCTGTCCATTGCTGTTTGGAAAACCAACTGACCGATCCCTGGGGCTGTGACTCCTTTTAAAGAAGCGGGATTCAATTTTGTAAATGCACCGAAACCTGCCAGTGTCAGATTCCCGCCTTTGGGTGCCTTTGGATTTGAATATATATAAGGTTCACCTGGTTTGTATTTAAGACCTTGGGGGCCATATAATGAGAGCCCATGCTGAGGCGCTGCCATTACCTGATGGGCAAGAAGTAGTAACCCGATAGTTGCATTTAAAATAATTTTCATGATTGATATAATTCGATCCAGTGAGAGGGTTTCATTTTCTTTTAATATATTAACATTCTTGTCAGCAAGTGGGCCAACCGGTTTGTTTTAAATTTAAACCACTCTCTACCTTGTTATGGTATTCGTTATTTGTTAATCTTGATCATTAATTTGTTCAGGTTCGCCTGGCAGAGGGAGGTTCCCTTCAAGTTAACTATCCGAAACAGGAACACTAAATAATGCTACTAAGAAAGACACGGAAGATCCATATTGGAAAATTAGTGATAGGAGGGGATTCTCCAATTGCTATTCAAAGTATGGCAGCCACTCAAACTCAAGATTTGACTGCAACTGCTCGACAGATAGAGGTACTGGAAAAAGCCAATGCCGATATTATTCGCATTGCAGTGGATAATGAAAAAGACGTTGAAGCTTTAAAAATATTACGAGAGAAATTTCCTGAGAGTACTTGGTCTGTAGATTTGCAGGAGAATTATAAGTTGGCACCCATGGTTGCCCCATGGGTTGACAAGATTCGTTATAATCCCGGTCACCTTTTCCATCTTGAAAAAGACAAATCCATTCGTGAAAAAGTTCAATTTATTGTTGAGGCAGCAAGGAAAAACGAATGTGCCCTCCGAATTGGAGTCAACTGCGGTTCGGTGGATCCCGATTATAAAGAAAAGTATAAAGATGATTCCACAGAGGCGATGGTTCGTTGTGCAGTAGATCATTGTCAGATGCTTGATGAGATGAAATTCAAAAATTATTGTGTCTCCTTGAAGGACTCTGATTCTGACAAGGTAATTGATGCTAATCGCAGATTTGCTGCAGAGCGACCGGATGTTCCCTTGCATTTAGGTGTTACTGAGGCAGGGCTTCCGCCCGAGGGGATTATCAAGACTCGTATTGCCTTTGAACAATTGATATCGGCTGGAATTGGAGATACGATCCGAGTTTCTCTAACTTTGCCGAACGATGACAAAGGCCAGGAAATTGATATAGGTCGTGAACTTTTGAAGGATATTTCGGAGGGGCGTTTCCGCTCTGTTCCAGAAAACTTTCTGGATGGACTAAACATCATAGCTTGCCCAAGTTGTTCTCGTGTCGAAAATGATAAGTTTGTTGATTTGGCTCAGGATGTCCGCAAAATGACAGAATATGCGGAACAATATAAGTTGACGATTGCTGTAATGGGTTGCAGAGTCAATGGGCCAGGGGAAACCGATGATGCTGACCTAGGTCTATGGTGTGGGCCCACACGTGTTAATTTAAAAAAGGGCACAGAAACTCTTGGCTCCTTTTCCTATGATGAAATTCTACAGCAATTAAAAAAAGAAGTTGATCAAATGATACTTGAGAAATTTGATGCGCTTGAACCAATTAAAGAAGAAAACTTTTAAAGGCGGAATGATGGAATACGATGTTGAAGAATTAGAAGAACTGAAACGTAAATTAAATATTACCATCCCGGAGGAGGAAGTATCGAAAAGGGTTAACGATGCTTATAAACAATTGAATCGGGAAATGAAGATGCCGGGGTTTCGGCCAGGGAAAATTCCACAAAAGGTTCTTGAAAAGCAAGTTCCCATGCAATCATTTGGGCAGATGTTTCAGGATTTAATGCAGGAATACTATGAAGAAGCTCTACATAAAACAGGGCTTCGTCCCACCGGGCAACCAGAAATTGATCATGCAGGATTGCAGGATATAAAGAAGAACGAACCATTAAAGTTTTCGGTGATCTTGGATATTAAACCTGAGATAAAAATAAAGAAATATAAAGGCTTGAAATTCAAAAAGAAAGAAGCTGTTGTCACAGACGAAGAAATCGAAGAGACTCTAGAAAAAGTTTTAAGTCGGCACGGTTCATTGGAGGAGATGCCGTCAGATTATGTCGCCGCTAAATGGGATATTTTAAAGATAGATTTTCAGGGGTTTGTTGATGATCAACCAATGGAGAATGAAAAGGCAGATGATTTTGAACTTCGAATCGGTGAAAAGAAAATGCTGAATGGCTTTGAAGAGCAGTTGATTGGGCACAAAGCAGGGGAAGAATTTGAAATAAAGGTAATTCTTCCACCTAATTGGAACAATAAAACACGTCGAATAAGTTTTCCAATACCTGGAGCCAATGAAGAGCAGGAAGATGACAGGGCTACATTTAAGATTAAGCTGAAAGAAATAAAACAACTAAGTCTTCCTGAATTAACGATTGAAATTGCAAAACGAGAAGGTTTTGATTCGATTGATGAGCTGCATCGCGGTATCAAGGTAGATCTTCAAAGCCATAAAGATCAGCAAGAGGAGCTTAAAGTTAAAGAAGATATTTTTAATATCCTAGTCAAAGAATTGGATGTGATGCCCCCAGAGTCGATTATAGAGCGTGAATTGAAATTTATGATTGAAGGTATGAAATTTCAAATAGCGCAATCGGGTATGAAGATTGAAGATTCTGGTTTCGAGCCTGAAAAAGCAGAGAAAGAATGGAGAGAGAAAGCCATTTTTAACACCAAAGGATATATGGCTTTGGAATCAATTGCTCAGGTTGAAAATATTCATATCACACAACAGGATATGGAGGCTGAGTATGAATTGTTGGCAGAACAAACGAAACAAAAAGTAGAGGACATTCAAAAGCGCATTATGTCTAATCCAGATTATCTGAATCAAACAACTACTAAACTTTTAGGGCAAAAGACAATGAACTTTATTTATTCAAACTGCGAATTTGAATACTATAAAGAGGAACCAAAAAAAGATTAAATTATTATAAAATAAAGCTTCCTCCAGCTTTGATGACAAGGACCGCACCCCCCTACCTAACAGGATTCGGTCCATTTCAATATTCCTACGAAAACAATTCTATATAAATATTTACAGTTGGTTTACTGCCAAGATGAATGCAAATAGGAACTACAACACCGGAAAAACTCTCAATAAAGAAATCTGCAATTTTAAAAATCACAGCTTAATTTTTTAGGCAATAATGACGATAAGTTACTTTGGATCATTATTTATTTATGGGGACAAGTTATATTCTAAAAATCTAATAAATTGTTTTATTTCAATGATTTAAGGTCTGGAAGAAGCCGAAAAACATTATTTAAACTATAAATAAGGGCGATCGATTTGATGGTGACACTAAGAAGATTGAGGCTAATATTTCAATAATGTTTCACGTATAAGAATTAAAATAAAATGACAAAAAAATATACAAGACCAGAAAAGGCAGCAATTTTTTTGATGACTCTGGATGAGGAAACTGTGGGACAGGTTTTGGATAGCTTGGAAGAACGAGAAATCCAGAGTGTAGCAAATTATATGGCCGATCTTGAGGATGTGGATACGCAGGTTATGGATATGGTAAATAAAGAGTTTTATGAGTTGATAAATTTGGGTGGTAAAGGATTAGAGGGGGGAGAATTAGATTCCCTCAAAACTATATTGATGCGGGAGGTGGGTTCTTTAAAGCCAAACGAAAAAATAAGCAATATTACTGGTTTTAAAGAAGAATTTGGGGAAGGTTTGGAAATCGTTCGTGGGCTGGATCCCCAAAATATTTCCTCGTTAATCACCAACGAGCATCCGCAAACCGCAGCAATCATTTTAGCCCATCTCGATTCGTCTTTAGCTAGTGCGACCATCAGTGAGCTTCCAGAAGGAAACAGAATGGAAATTGTTCATAGGCTCGCAACTTTGGATAAAGTATCCCCATCTGTTATACGTGATCTTGATCAGGCCTTGCAGGCGAAGTTCCAAAACTCTAGTGCAGTTTCGGGTAATAAATTAGGAGGGGTTGAAGTTGTAGCAGCAGTGATGAGTTCACTGGATCGTACTACAGAGACAGCAATCCTTACTTCAATGGATGAAATAGATGCCGATTTGGCAAATAAAATCCGGAGAATGCGATTTAGTTTTGAGGACTTGATCAAAATTGATGATACTGGTATTCAGTTACTTATAAAGGAAATCAACCAGGAAGAACTCCTGATTGCGTTGAGAACAGCTTCTGATGAATTAAAAGAAAAACTATACACCAATATTGGTTTAGTGATGCTTAAAGACCGCTTGAAGGGTTTGGGGCCTACCAAAAAAAGTGATATTGAAAAAGCCCAGCAGAATATTATTAAAGTGTGTAAGAAACTGGAAAAAGAAGGTAAAATTTTGCTTAGTGGTGAGAGGGATGATTACGTTTAAGGTTTATATTCCTGTTTTGTTTTTTTATAAAAATTTTCCAAGTTTTAAGAGATCTGTGCGTTAATTGGAATGAGATGTGATTTTACTCCCTTCTCTTCATCCAGTTTTTCTAAAACCTGATAAATTTGATTTATTCCCTGTGTTAGGGTTCCCTCCAGATGAATATAGTAGTTTCCAGCTTCACTGTCTTCGCCAAGATTGGATTCAAGATGTAGAATATTTAGTCCTGCATCTGCTAAGGGAACTGTTGCATCCTCTACTATCCCTATGCGGTCTTCCGCAAATAAACTGATTCGAACATCTGGCTCAAAGTTTTGTTGGTTGCCATCATCTAATTGAACAAGATGGGAATCGAGGTTTAGGGGTGCACAAACAGATGAAATGATATTTTGGAGCGATTTTTTGTCGCCCTCATGTTCAACCATCAGCATGATGGTAAAATAATTTCCTAAACGGCCCATGGATGACTCACCTAGATTACAGCCGTTTTTGCAAAGCCCTGCACTCAACCTCGCAACAATTTTAGGTTGATCTAGCCCCACTAATGAAAGCATGAACCAATTTTTCATAAAGCATAACCTCTGAATTCAAAATTTTGTATTCGTAAGAATAGCACATAATTAGGTAAAAGATATGTCCAGATGGTTAGGAATAAAACTAAACATTTAAAGTATCAGATTTTAACAAAGTCTTGAAAATTTTGGTGGGGCCAGAGATTAAAAAAACTTATTTAGATCGTTTAAACCAAGGTAAAACTATAGCTATAAATAATGAATTATTACAAAATTTGTGTATGGAAATAATAAACCCGGATCCGTTTTAAAGAATTCGGGTTTATTTGTTTCTTTTGTTTTCTTAAGTCGTTTCTTAATCCATAGAACCTTCTCTTTTCATTGGAGCATGTGCGTTGAGAATCCCAGAGTTAAGAATCAGGGAATTTCCGTTAGCATATTTTCTTGCAGCGTAGAAGTGGTTTGTTGCTTCTCCGTGTCGATCTAGCGCATCCAGGCTTAGGGCTTCATTGTAATGGGATTCCCCGATACTTTTATCAATTTTAGATGCCACTTGAAAATGTTTCAATGCTACATCATAGTGTCCTAGATTGTAATGAGTAATTCCTTCTTCATTATGCATATTGGCCTCTGCATTTGCACCACTAGGGAATTTTAAGGCAGGGTCTGCAGAAAACGCCAATGACGGGATAGATATTATAAATAATAAGGCCAAAATAAATGATAATTTTTTCATCGGAAGCTCCTTCACAGTATTGATAATAATTTAAACCCAAGCACTATTCAAAACCTTTCCTAAATAAGTAATAAAGTATTTTGCTTTATTAAATTATTTAAGGTTTTAAATCAAGCTTCTGTCCTATACCGCACTTTCTTATTACTTTAATAATACCCTAAAAAAACATCAGAGTTAAACCTTTAAGTAGTAATGTTTGCTCACTATTTGAATTATTGAATCTTCGTATTATTTAAGTGTTTGTTTGTTGGGAGAAAGTTTTGGTTCCTTTTTTATTTAACAATATGGAAAGAACATGGAGGTCGGCTATAAGCTATTAATAATAATTAAAAAAACCTAAATTCTCGCGCTATCTTGTATTTTTTTATGGAACAGGGTGTTCCCAAAGCAGCTAATTCAGGTTGGCTTTAAGAAAAAAAGTCGGAGGAAATTAAATTGGATTAGGGGCTATTCAAGGCATCTCGATAAACAGAAATTGTTTGGTCCATCATTTTTTCAATGTTCAATTCTTTTATGCAAAAGGTATAGGCTTTTTCAGCAACTTCTTGAGCCATTTGGCGATCTTTTAAAAATTTCAAAATTCCTTTTGCAAGATCTTCCGAATGTTTTGGTTCTACTAAAATACCTCGTTCCCCATGGCCTAATAATTCTGGAATAGATCCAACGCGAGTAGCCACGAGGGGTTTTTTCATTGCAAATGCTTGTGGGATAACTTGTGGGGTTCCTTCTCCAGCATAAGATGCAAGTACTTGTATATCGATACCACCTAAGATTTCGGGAATGTCTTCTCGGTGACCCAATACAAAGATAAATTTTTCAAGATTTTTATTTTTAACTCTTGATCGGATAGATTCATACCCGGGCCCAGAACCAACAATGACAAATCGGGCTTCAGGAAATTGCTCTAAAACTAATGGCGCGCAGTCCACGAAATAATCATAGCCTTTCCATCCACGAATCACTCCAATTTTTCCAATTAGAAATTGATTTGAATTAATTCCAAGTTCTCTTTTGAACTTGCTTCCGTCTATTTTAAAATCAAATTTTCGAAGATCTACGCCTGCAGAAATTGATTTAACGTTCTTAGGGTCAACCCCAGAAACAGAAGAAACAATTTCTGAAATAACTTCACCGCTCGTAATTACTTTTTTTGGAATCTTGGAATATAACCAACTATTTGGAGCAATGCTTGTTATGGGAATAGAGATGTGACGGCTTCGCACAACTGGAACACCACAAATATTACCAATAATTCCAGCAAGCCAACTATCGATGGAACTATGAGTGTGTATTATATCTGGTTTAATATTTTTAATTAATTTCGATAGCGACCTGTATGAAAATATATTAATCAAGCTTTTCATTCTGAGGGGATAATAAGTGAATTTTGGGGAATCAATAGCCAAGCATTTTTTATGCAATGGGCTGTTTAGCTGACAAATTACCGAGACTCTATGGCCTCTTTCTAGTAACAACTGGCATTCCTGGAATATTCTTATTTCTTGTCCACCCCAACCAGAAGCTGCCTCAGTATGTAGGATATGAAAAATTTTCAAAGTATGGGGCCTGTATAACTTAAGAAGGTTGATTGTTGGTGAAATTTGATCGTTGTATCATACAGTTTGCGGCTAGTTTAATCCAAGGTATTTAATAAGAATTTGCAATAGAATGCTAGGAACAAAAATGTTATACAGTAACATTTTAAGCTCGTGGTAACTATGCGTATTGATGGTAGAAGGTTGTTGTATCAATCCGTTTTAAAAATTTAAAAATAAATTTATGACGACAGGTAAGCGCTTCAAAAGCTTTCAGTTGTAAAAAGAAAAAATTTTCAATCATTATTTTATGCAAAAATTTAAAAATATTTATATGCTTTGCCCGCCACAAACTGAATCTGGTGGGCCGGAAGCTATTCATCAGTTAGTTGGAGAGATGTGTAAACTTGATATTTCAGCTAACTTAATATATTACAAAAAGAGGAAAACAATATTCAATTTAAAGGGTAAGCTAGACATCTCTGTTAAGGGAGATGTTATCTTTACTACTAAATATCTTAACCCAACCCCTAAATCCTATGATTGCTACAGCGCTTCAATCTCTAATGAAATTATCGATGATGAAAATAATTTATTGATCTTACCTGAAAACTTGCTCCATTTAGTTAATTTTGGAAAAAGAATCAAAAAAGCTATTTGGTGGTTAAGTATTGATAATGCGTTAATGGCTATTTCTAAGTTACAGAATATTTCTGTTTTACGTTCAGAAATTTTTCATTTTTATCAATCAGAATATGCGAGGAAGTTTCTTGAGTTGCTAAACTTTGAAAATTCATTTTCCCTTTCCGATTATATTTCAGAAAAAATTATTTCAAGCCAAGATGAAGAAATCCCAAGAGAAAAAATTGTGGTCTATAACCCAAAGAAGGGTTTTGAATTTACAAAAAAACTCATTCATTTTTTTCCAGAAATTAATTTTATTCCGTTAATAAATATGAGTAAAGATGAGATCTGCACAACCTTAAAAAAAGCTAGCGTATATATCGACTTTGGGGATCATCCAGGTAAGGATCGTATTCCCCGTGAAGCAGCTTTATTAGGATGTTGTGTAATAACTTCGAAAAATGGTTCTGCAAAATTTTCTAAGGATGTTCAGATTCCAGATGAATTTAAATTTAAAAAGAACAGTGATAATCTTGAGCTAATCGGAAGGGCGATTTATGAGTGCATTGAAAATTACTCGGTACAAAATGCAAAATTTGATGCTTACCGTTATAAGATAGAAAGAGAGAAGAAGGTCTTTGTTGAAGAAATTAAATTAATATTTTTGTAATCTAAGGGAACGGTAAAGTGACTGCATTGAAATAGTGATTTTTAACGAGGATTGAGTATATTTCATTAAAGCTCTTTCTGAAAAAACTGGAGACCTCGGGCTACAGCTTGATCCATATTAAAGTATTGGTAATCTGCCAATCTCCCTACAAAAGCAACACGATTTTTTATCTCCTCAGCGTCTGCTTTATACATCTGGAACAGTTTTTTGTTCTGTTTTGTTGGAATAGGATAATAGGGTAAGTTTTTTTTAGAGTTGTAAGCCTCAGGGTATTCTTTGCAGAGAGTGGTTTGTGGTTTCTTTTGAAATGTCATATGTTTAAACTCAGTCACTCTAGTATGTTGAAATTCAAACCCTGGATAATTAATGGTGGCAACTTTTTGTGTATACTCCTTATTTTCTGTAAAAAATTCAAAACGAATACTCCGATAAGGTAGTTCCCCATGGCGGTAATCAAAATATTCATCAATGGGGCCAGTATAAATAATTTTTTTAAATTCTTTAGGGTTTGAAATATCTTTAAAGTGGGTTCTAAGTTTTACTTCAATGTTGGGATGATCAAGAATTTTTTGAAACATTTTTGTGTAACCATTTTTCGGCATTGACTGATATTGGTCATGGAAATATCGATCATCATAACCAATCTGTATGGGAACCCTTGAGAGTACTGCAGGATCAAGTTCTTGCGGTTCTAGATCCCACATCTTTTTTGTGTAATTAAAAAAAATATTGGTATAAACATAATCAGCCAGTTCTTTGACAAAGCGGTTCTTTGATTTCATCAAGTTCAGAATTGGTACTTTAACCTCGTTGCCATGCTCTTCCAATAAATGGCTCTTTATAATGTTGGCCTCTTTGGAAGAAAACATTGTTTCAATGGAACTGAAGTTAAATGGGATTGGTATATGTTCCTTGCCAATTTTTCCAATTACTCTGTGTTCATAAGGGTTCCATTCTGTAAATTTAGACAAAAACTCCCATACCTGATGAGAATTAGTATGAAAAATATGAGGCCCATACTCATGAACGAGGACGCCGCTTTTATCATAATGGTCAAACGCGTTTCCTGAAATATGATTTCTTCTATCTATTACGAGAGTCGATTCATTTAGTTTATCGGCGATCTCCCTTGCAATTACTGCTCCGGTAAAGCCAGCCCCAACAATTAAATAACTATATTTCATATCAAAATTTTGGTGGAGAAAAAAAATATGTATACAGCAATTATCTAGACTTTTTGAGCTACAAAGGAGTTACGAAAAAACCGTAACTCCTTTTTTAAATGGTCGGGATGAGAGGATTTGAACCTCCGACCACTCGCTCCCCGAGCGAGTGCGCTACCAGACTGCGCTACATCCCGAATCCTAATAATATTGAAATGTGGATATAGATGCGGCAATTGATTACATCACGTTGCAAAGATGTGTCACAAATTAGTTGATTAGTAAGGGGATGTCAATAAAATTGCCCGCCTGTATACTTTAAGTTTTCATTTTCTTTGGCTTCCGCTGACTTCCTATGCTATTATCTCTAAGTATATGAAAATTATAATGTTTTTGATCTGGCTAGAAATTAAAGTCTTTGGCTTTTTTAGTTTGGCAGACCAAGTTACAGATAAAATATACTTATAGCAGTAATCTTTTTAAATTCATTAGGTGGAATAAATATGAAAGTTTTGAACGTTCTTGAGTCGATTGATTTCAGTTCTGAAAAAATGAAAAAAGTGGGCTTGTTTGATACGGATAATTTCTTTTGTGATATATACTGTCTGGAACCTGGTCAGTTTCAAAAAGTCCATTCCCATGAGGGTTCGGACAAGATTTATATGGTTTTGCAAGGTAAAGGCAAAGTCACTGTGGGATCAGAAGTAAAAGAACTTTCTGAGAATGATATTACCTTGGCACCCTCGGGAGAGGATCATGGGGTAATGAATGATTCAGGTGCAAAACTCGTACTACTGGTTTTTATGTCACCGAAACCCCATTAGGCTTGCGACCTAAGGGGAAAGGTGTTTCAATAATAGTATTACTAAAGATTTGGATATTTACTAAATGATCTACTTGGTATTTCCCACATCCTGGCATCCTTCGCAGCCCTACTTGAGTCTGCCGAGTTTAAAAGCGTTCTTGAATCAGAACGGTGTGCACGATGTAGTCCAAAGAGATTTGGCGATCGAATTGCTCAACGATCTTTGCAATTGGGAAAAGACCAAACCGCTTTACGAAAGAATCATTCGTGAGTTGAACGAATTAAGTTCCAAACCTCGATTAACGCAGATGGAATCAGAAAAAGTCGCCAAACTGAGGGAGGCGGAAGAAATCATTATGGCATTGAAAGACCAGATCGATGCCGCGGTAAATTCACAACGCAGTCCGGAATTTTATGAAATAGATCAGTATATGGAAAACCTGAAGGTGATGGACGTGTGGCTCGATAACATCCTGGCTCCTTATTATCCGTCACAGTTGACAGTTATTGGCAGTCAAATGCGTTTTTCGCCTTACTCTTCCAAAGAAGTGATAGATTCTTTCAGCCATCCTGAAGAAAACTTTTTCTACGATCTTTATGAGAAATGGTACCTCGATGACATCTTGAAAGCAGATATCGATATTTTCGGAATTTCCATCACATCGGTAGAACAGATCATATCAGGTTTAACTCTGGCCTATCTGGTTAAGAAGAACCGCCCTGAAATTCATATTACTGTCGGTGGCAGTGTATTTACTAAACTCGTTGACCGTTTGGAAAAAGACGCATCTCCTTTATTTGATTTTGTCGACAGCTTTATTGTGCATGAAGGGGAAACCCCACTGCTCCGTCTGGTAGAACATCTGAGGGGAGACGGGGACTTGAGCAAAGTACCTAACTTGATTTATAGGGAAGAGGGTATAGTTAAAGTAAATCGGCCCTTTGCGAAAGAAGAACTCAATGCCCTGCCAACGCCCGATTTTGATGGATTACCCTTAGATCTCTACCTTTCCCCAAACCGAGTATTGCCTGTAATGGGTTCGCGGGGTTGCTATTGGGAGAAATGTGCATTTTGTTCAATTCCCTTCGATCATATGAATTTTCATGTGCGTTATGCGGAAAACGTGGTCAATGACTTTAAGGTTCTTCAAGAAAAATATAATTGTGACCATTTCTTTTTTACCGATGAAGCATTGCCTATAAATTTTTTAAGGACCTTTGCAGCAAAAATTATAGAACAAAAAATCGATGTTCAATGGACCGGGGAACTTAAGTTTGAAAAGAGCCTTTTGAAAGACGACCGCATTGAGTTGCTTTATAAGTCCGGCTGTAGAAAATTGATTTTTGGATTGGAGTCTTATAACCAACGTGTTCTTGATGCTATGAAAAAAGGTGTTGAGTTAAGTTGGGTTGATGACACTGCTGAAGCGTGCATGAAACTAGGAATTGCTATGCATTTCTATCTGATTTGTGGCTTTCCTACAGAAACTGAAACTGAAGTGATGGACTCGATAAACTTTGTGCTCAATAATCAACGGTTGTTAGATTCTCCTGGTTTTTCTGCCATACTCTCCCAATTTGATTTAGAACGGGGCGCGCCTATTGAGAAAAATCCATCAGAGTGGGGTATCACGAAATTGTATACACCACCGGAACATGACCTGAGTTTGGGGTACACCTATGAAACAACTGTCGGAATGTCTTCAGACGAAGCTAATGTAATGTATCAGCAATTGATAGAAAAACTTGGGCGCGAGGTCATGACTTTTCCGCATAACTATTCTTTGTCTGATGGTTTGCTATACCTTTCCCATCACCAAAAACATTCCCTCACCGAAAGGCTAGGTGCGCCAGCTTAGTGCTGTAGTCTATCCCAGGAAAAATATGAAATTCGTAAGAGTAATGAAGGAAGAAGAACTTCCTATTGGGAAGTCTGCAATTATTGCTGCAGGGGACAAACAAATTGCTTTGTTTAATTATAAGGGCAAATATTATGCGATTACTAATACCTGTCCACATCGGGGATCCCCGTTAGGTGAGGGGAGAATAGAGGAGGGGATAGTTATTTGTCCCAACCATGAATGGCGATTTCGATTGAGGGATGGAGCCAATATGCAAAATCCAGAACTGTTTATTCCTACGTATCCTGTTAAAACAAAAAATGAGAATATATATATAGGCTTGGAAGCGGATGATGGAAAAATTATATTTGGAAAAGAGGCATTAAACTTGCCATCTAGCATCAAGTTCAGTATACCTACGATACAGAAACCTCGTAATCCTGACGAAGAACTCGACTAATTTTTTGGTTAAAAATAAATTTTTTTTCAACCCAGAATAATTGCCTGTGCCTTAGTCATCCAGTAGGATTATCGTCTTCTATTTCGACCCATTTAGGGTCACCGTGGGCTTTGTAGTTTTCCGTTCCACAAAATGTTCCCTCATGATAAATATTTACCTTGAATTTTCCGCCACCATATTTTTCGGTAATGTAAGGGACAGGGTCTTCAATTTCGATTAGTTCAGGCGCCTGATACTTTCCGATAAGTTTGAACTCCATTCCCATGCCTGAAGGAAGTAGCACATAAAATTTCAAATTGGTTGAAGCAAGTATTTTTTTAAAATCGTCTTCACAATCATCGCGCGTAAAATTTGGACCTACGTGCTGGCGCCCTCTCCGTTTAAGATAGTCTTCCATTAAGTTATAGAACCACCAATTTTTCTGCTTTCGGGTATCATGCAGAAAGGGGTACTCTACAAACCCATGTTTGTTGATAAACGGTTTTTTAGCCATTATTAAACTCCAGGAATTACCTAAACTAAAATGATTATATTCATTTATATGCCTATGGACAAGCGGTAGGTTTTTTGATTGGTGAAAAAATGCTTAGTTGGTACGAAAAAAACTATTGGAGAACAGGATTCAAATCACGTTTGTACGACAGGTTAACACCAGAATCATACTTTGAATCCATGCGCCGGGTTGTATCGTTGCTGTCAGGGAAGCGTGACCTTAAAATCTGGGACGCAGGTTGTGGTTCAGGGTTTTTGTTAGTTTTTTTGGGAGATGCATTTAGGAATGGCTGTGTCTATTATGGAACAGACCTTTTATCTGCCGGGCTTGATAGGGTAAAACAACGTGCACATGAATTAGGAATATTAGATCGTGTCACCTGTTTTCAAAACGACCTTTCTGAAAGCCCACCCTTAAAAGAAAATTCCATTGATATTGTAATTAGCCATTTTTCTATTTATACCATTCTCGATAATGACAAAAGACAAGAAGCTTTAAAAAACATATATCACGTTTTAAAGCCTGGTGGATTGTTTATTGCTAGTTGTCCCTCAAAAAATTATGATGCCGATCAAATTATCAAAGAAAGTTATGATTTGATTCGAATTAAAAAAGGCTTTTGGAATGCCATACTCAAGCGCTTATTTATTTATCCTTTAACTAAAAGGTTAGGTTTGAATTTCATTCAATACCAATTAGAATCGGGGAAATGGATGGCGTATACGCTTGAGGATTTAGCAGAAGAGTTACGGCAAGTGGGTTTTGAAGTTGGGGCTTCACAAACTGTATATGCCAGTAGCGCCTATTTAATATGCGGGCATAAATTAAGGTGATAAGGAAAATAGAACCGGGGGTCCAATAAATTTATAAAAGCGATAGATGGCTTCGTTAAATTTCGTATGTTCTTTACTAATTGCAATATATGATAATAAAAGAAGTCTATCTATAATCTAAGACATACAACTCACTCCACTCAGCAATAGTCTGTCATTTTTCCTAATTATAAACCTGCGTCTTTTTTTATGGCTTTGGCTTTGTCTGTTTTCTCCCAGGTAAATGAGGGTTCTTTCCTACCAAAATGTCCATAAGCGGCAGATGGTAAATAACGAGGTTTTAATAGGTCTAGGGTTTTTACTATACCTGCTGGTTTGAGGTCAAAATGGGATCGTACCAAATTTTCCAAGATTCCCGGATCAATGTTATGAGTGCCAAATGTTTCGATACAAACTGATACCGGATCAGCTACACCAATAGCGTAAGCTAACTGGACTTCGCAGCGTCCAGCTACGTTGGCAGCTACAAGATTTTTTGCAATGTAGCGAGCCATATATGCGGCAGAACGATCAACCTTGGAAGGATCTTTTCCTGAGAATGCTCCACCTCCATGCCGTGAAAATCCACCATATGTGTCTACAATAATTTTTCTGCCAGTCAATCCGCAATCCCCATGAGGTCCGCCAAGAACAAAACGTCCTGTTGGATTGACATGGATTTTCATTTTTTTGTGTTGTAATTTTTTTGGAATGACTTTATTGATGACCATTTCTGTGACATCGGCTTTGATTTGTTTAGTGGTTACACTAGGTTCGTGTTGAGTTGAAATAACAACCGTTTCGATACATACGGGCTTATTATTTTCGTAGCGCACGGATACTTGTGATTTACTATCGGGGCGAAGGTAGGGAAGGGTGCCTTTTTTTCTTACATCAGCAAGTTTTTTTACTAATTTGTGGGAATACATAATAGGCATTGGCATGAGTTCAGGTGTTTCCTTGCTGGCATAGCCGAACATCATTCCCTGGTCGCCAGCACCTTGTTCATGTTTATCGTCATTAACTCCCCGAGCAATATCTTTGGATTGTTCATCAAGCGCTATTTGAACGCCACATGTTTCAAAGTCGAAACCCATATCTGACTGGGTGTAGCCAATATTTTTTATTGTATTACGAATTATTTTGGGCATTTCTACATAACAATCCGTAGAGATCTCTCCAGCGATTACCACAAAACCTGTTGTGATCATTGTTTCGCAAGCTACACGGGCAGTCCGATCCTTAGCTAATATTGCATCCAGAATAGAATCTGAAATTTGGTCTGCCATTTTATCGGGATGACCTTCCGATACAGATTCTGATGTGAATAAAAAATTTCCAGGGTTCATGAAGCATTCCTTCTTTTAATTTGTTTTAGAATTAAACCAGAGTTATTTGCTAAATTGTTGAGGCTATTGAGTCAGGCAGGCTTTAATTTTTCCTGGAAACTTAGGTCTCGATCAAAGTCCTCTGGAAATCGAGTTCGCATTTCATTAGCAATAAATCGAGATATCTCCTCCACTGAGCTCAAATTTAACACATGATCGACCATTTGACGAGCCTCCTCCAAGCGAATTAATCGTATTAATTTTTTAACTTTTGGGATTGAATGGGGTTCCATACTAAGGTTATCCAGATTTCCTAAACCAAGTAAAAGCATTGTCGCCATAGGATCTCCACCCAGTTCACCGCATATTGAAACCTTTTTATTTGCTTTTTGTGCTGCCACAAAAATTTGCTTTAAAGATCTTAATACAGATGGATGAAAAGGCTGGTAAAGATGGGCTATATTTTCGTTAACCCGATCAATGGCGAGAATATATTGGACAAGATCATTCGTTCCAATGCTGATAAAGTCCACCTTTTCTAGGATATGGTCTATGCAAATGGCGGCAGCTGGGGTTTCAATCATTGCCCCAATTTTAATATTTTCATCGAAATGAATTTTTTTCTGTTTCAATATATCTTTTGCTTCTTGTAATAATTCATTTGCTTGAATTATTTCTGTAACATCCGATACCATCGGATAAAGAACTTTAATATTTTCATATGAGCTGGCTCTTAAAATTCCTTTAAGCTGGCTTAGAAATAGCCCGGGCTTTGCCAAGGATAAACGGATGCCTCTTAGTCCCAACGCAGGGTTGTTTTCATCATTTGTTTGGATGCCAGCAAGCTGTTTATCCATACCGATATCCAGAGTGCGAATGACCACGGGTTTCCCATTCATTTCTTGAGCAACTTTTTTAAAATTTTCGTATAAATCTCTTTCTCCGGGCAGATTATTTGAAGACATGTAAAGGAATTCGGTTCGATAAAGTCCAACCCCCTCAGCACCAAACTTATGTAAAGATGTGACTTCCTGATTAGATTCAATATTTGCTAATAGATGAATCTGGTGTCCATCTAGGGTCTCTGCAGGCTGATGGATGTTTGCAAGAAGTCGTTCTTCGTATCTGCGGTAGTTTTCCTGTTTTTTAAGAAAGTATTGCGTGTTTTCCTTAGTTGGGCGCCGGATTACTTCCCCGTCAATCCCATCAATGATAATGTTTTCACCAGAATTAATTTGTGAGGTAAGTTCTTTTACCCCTGTAACAGCTGGAATTCCTAATGCTGCCGCAAATATCCCAACATGGGATGTTTTTCCACCCGTCTCTGTGGCTAAACCCTTGATGAAGTTTCTTGGCATAGTCAAGGTGTCGGAGGGACTTAATGAATGCGTGACAATAATCACAGGTTCGTGGATATCAGATAATGTTTCCTGGCCGTGACCAACTAAGTTCCTGAGGATTGCCTGAACGAGTAAATCAAGGTCGTCTTTTTTCCCTTTTAGGTAATCATCATTGATATTTTCGAACAAACTGAGGAAGTTTTGCAAAGTTTGATTCAGTGTCCATTCGGCATTGGTACGTTGCTTCTTGATATTTTCGATGGTGTCATTTACTAGAATGTCGTCATCAAGGAGCAGGATATAGGTATCGAGAATAACGGCATATTTATCGGCAATTTTTTCTGCGCGACTTTTAATGTCTGTCAGTTGTAATTTTGTTTTTGCAATTGCATCGCGAAAACGTTCGATTTCCTTTTCTACTTCATGTTTTTTAAGTTTTTGCTTGAATATGCAGAATTTTGATCGATCGAGCAAATAAGCTTTTCCTATTGCTACACCTTTAGATACAGCGATGCCTTTCATAATATTTATCTTAAATAAATTTGGAATCTTCTTCCAAAAGGATGGAATAAATAGCATCGGAGTTTTCAGATTTGAGAACCCCTTCACGTAACCCTTGATTTTTGAATAGACGTGAAATTCTTGCAAGTACCTTCAAATGCTGGCCTGTCGAGTGTGCAGGGGCGATGACCATGCACACAAAATGGACTGGCTTTTGATCTAATGATTCAAAGTCGACCCCATTTAATGATCTTGCAAATACTGTGATAATTTGTGTTACCTCATCTGATTTTCCATGTGGGATCGCAACGTTTTCACCTATGCCGGTACTACCTAACTTTTCGCGCTCTATTAGAGTTTCAAATAAAGCCTGATCGTTTTTAATTATATTATTCTTTTTTAAGCATTGTGCCATTTCTTTAATGACCGCGGTCTTGTTTTTTCCAACCAAGTCGGCAATTACCGATTCTTTTTTTAGTATTTCATCAATTTTCATATTTTATTTTTTCGGATGTGCTGATTAATTCTTATATTGTTCTTTGAGGATAGAACTTTGTTTGATTCCTGTGTCTTTTGCTTTTTCTTTGTGTTTCCGAAGTTGCTTTTCCATTTTTTCTAAAGCCTTATCTATAGATGCATAAAGATCATTGGTTTCTTCATGGCTATGGAGGGTAAAACCTTTTGTCTTTAATATTATTTCAGCGAAATGGCGGTGTTTTTCTACACAGAGTGCCACGTGGATATCTGCTGTTCCACCTAGATCAGAAATGGTTTTATTCATTTTATTGTTTAAGTGGTTGCGGATGCCATCGGTAATCTCCATTTTTCTTCCAGTCAAAGTCAATTTCATACGTTTCTCCTAAAACTGTTTTATATTAATTTACTTTAAACTTGAAACGAGTTTGAGCAAAATAAAAGCGGAATGGTTTTATAAAAATAACCTTTTTCTCTTACTGGCAGGCGGAATATTAAGCTGTTTTCTATATTTAGTAATGGTTCGTCTGGCGATCTTAGCATTTTTTCTCATCAATACTTGTACCATTTGATCATCAGTATAAGGACTGCTGGTATCCTCTTCAGCTACTACTTCTTTAATCATATTTTTTACTCTTATGGAAGAAAGACTACTACCCAAATAAGATTTTATACCACTATGAAAGAAGAATTTTAACTCGAAAATACCCTGTGGGGTATCTATGTATTTATTTGTTGTGATCCGACTTACCGTAGATTCATGCATCTCTATGTCCTTCGCAACATCTTTTAGAACCATAGGCTGTAGGTATGATAATCCATTATCAAGAAAACTTTTTTGCAGTTTAATTATACTCTTGCCCACTTTGTAAATGGTTTGCCGGCGTTGGTCAATACTTTTGATCAACCATAATGCTGAGCGATATTTGTTTTCTAGGAATTCCTTCGTTTCTCCTTCTTTAGTAGTATTTAGTAAATTTTGGTAAAACGCATTGATCTTTATATCGGGTACTCCCTCATCGTTTAGTGAAATATCATAACCTTCATCGGTCTTTATTACGATAAGGTCGGGGGCGACGTAGTCTATTGCCTCTGAATTGAATGCAATGCCAGGTTTTGGGCAAAACTCTTTAATAATGCGAAGGGCATCAAGGACTTCTTCGAGGGTTATTTTTAGCTCACTTACAACTTTTGGTAAAAATCTATCCTCTAGACGGTCCAGATAATTTTCAATCAATGCTTCAACCAAAGAATTTCTTTCTGGCAAGTCTTGTGCCTGAATTATTAGGCATTCACGGAGTGAACGGGCTGCCACACCCAGGGGCTCAAATTTCTGAATAATTTTTAAAACTCGTTCCACATTAGTTTCATCTGTTTGGCCGATTTTTGCTATTTCCGATAATTCGCAGGACAGATAGCCGTCTTTTTGAATGTTTCCAATAATACAGGAACCGATGAACTTGTCCGATTCAGAATCGATAGTGAGATTTAACTGCCAAAAAAGATGGTCGGTTAATGAAGTTTCTTTTTTATAAGTGGTTTCAATAGAAGGTTTTTCTGCAAGACTCTCTATAGGCATTCCTTGATCAATATTGTTTTGAAAATAGCTTTCCCAGTCGACTTCCTGTTCTTGAGAATCTTGCGAAGATTTAGAAAAAGAATCATGTTCGTTGTCGCTTTCAGCTCTCTTTTTGTCGTCGAGGGAACCTAACTCCTCATCATCGAGTATTTCTTCCAGAACAGGATTGTCTATGATTTCCTGTCTAACCAGTTGGGCTAGTTCAAGCCTTGCTAATGGTAATAGTTTGATTGCCTGCTGGAGCATGGGTGTCATGACCAGCTTTTGGCTCATCTTCAAGTTCAAATTCATTTTCATTTCTATGGTTTTCTCCGGCTAAAATGAAAACTGGTCGCCAAGGTAAATTTGCTTTACCTTTTCGTCCTGAACAATCTGATGAGGTGAACCTGAAGAGATAATTTCACCTTCGTTAATGATATATGCCCGATCAGTGATGCTTAAAGTCTCACGAACATTATGGTCGGTTATTAATACTCCGATGCCTCTTTTTTTTAATTGGGAGACAATTGACTGAATATCTGAGACGGCTATAGGATCAATTCCTGCAAATGGCTCATCCAGCAATACAAATATTGGTGAAGTGGCGAGAGCCCGACTAATTTCTACCCTCCTCCTTTCACCACCAGAAAGAGAATAGGCCATGGAATCTTTAATGTGAAGAATGTTCAACTCCCGGAGTAATGAACGAGCCTTTTTTTTGCGATCAAATATTGAAAGTTTTTGCGATTCGAGCACAGCTAATAAATTTTCTTCAACCGTAAGCTTTCTGAAGACCGAAGGCTCCTGTGGTAAATAGCTCACTCCCTTTATTGCTCGTTTATGCATAGGAAAGTTAGTGATATCTTCATCATTTAAAAACACCTGTCCATGATCAGGCCTGGCGAGTCCAACCACCATATAAAAAATAGTTGTTTTGCCTGCTCCATTAGGACCCAGTAAACCTACAATTTCTCCTTGTTTAATCTCCAAAGTTACCTTGTTAACGACTTTCCGGGAGCGGTAGGATTTAACAAGGTTTCGGATTTTCAGGCCAGCCACAGCATATATTTTTTAAAGGTGAGTTTGATATTATTTCTTATTTTTAGTTCTTTTATCTTTTTTGCCTTTTTTGCCTTTTTTATCTTCTTTATCTTTTGGATATATTTTCATACGTACTCTTTTATTGGCGAAAAATCGGTCTTTTTCGAGAAGAAAAATCAGCTCTCGACCTTCAATCATATTGCGTTCTTCCCATGCAGTGGCCTTTGGGGTTCCGGTAAGGATGATTTTTTGTAATTTATCAAGATAAACGGCTTTGTCGCCTTTTCCTCTTTTTAGGCCGCGAGTTATGAAAACATTCCCAATAGCTATGATCTCCTCGGTTTCCTTTTTATCTTCGGTGTTATAGATTTCCATAATGTCCGAAGTTATTTTCAGGTCCCCCTTAGTCGCCACAACATTTCCTGAAAAAATAATTTTTATACCACCATCCTCAGAGCGCATACGGTCAGAAGTTATTTCTAGGGGGTCTTTTTTTTTTTCTTCTTTGCTTAGCAGGATGGAGGGCATCAATAGACTGAATGTCAAGACAATCGTCAATATGTAAATCCACTTTAGGGCTTTGGTCATTTTTTTTCTTGGGAAAGGCTGGTATTCGAGGGCTTGGCTTTTTTTGTATTAAATCTTTCAGCTAAAGATTCAGCATCTCCTGTTAGCTTTACATGACCTACTAGATCAATAATTTTAGATGTGTTTTGGTAGGTGCCTGATTCTGCTGTAATCACGTAAGGATGGTTCTGGCCTTTTGGGATAATCATTTCAACACCTTTTAAGTTCGTTACATTTTCCTGGTTATTGACTTGAGCCAACGCAGCTTTTAAAATCCATTCTTTATGTCCCTTGACCTCATGGGTTAGCTTAAAATCTTCAATTTCCAGGTCTACCCCTTTTCCCATTAATTTGACCTTTATTTTTCCTATTTCTACCTCATTATTTTGAACTTTATAAAAATAAAACCCGGCCAGGCTAATCACACCCAGAGCGATAATAAGCAAAAAAATTCTAACTGCATTAATCATTTAAATAGTTAATTATTAAAGAATTACGAAGATATGCAAATGGCATACCATAGTCCTGATAATGCCATAGGGAGGGATCAATGTAAAGGGAAAAGGGGGGGTGTCCTTGGGCTTAATAGGACTGGTGAAAATTTGAATTCCCGGGTGGTTTCATCCTTTAGAGATATATGGATTTCAAGACGTTCTTCAATTCCCAATTTAAACTCATCGGGTTTTTTATCGGATTTTAATTTTTCAGACCATTCGATGATAGTAATAGCCTGGCTATAAATAATTTCTTCTAACCCTAAATTAATTATTTCAGCTTCTGTTTCAAGACGGTAAAGATCAATGTGAAAGATAGGCACTTTTCCTTGGTATTCATTGATCAGGGTGAAAGTCGGACTTCGTATATAAGTGTTATTTTCTAATCCTGCGCCAAGACATATGCCTTGGGTGAGACAGGTTTTTCCTGCACCTAAATCACCGAAAAGTAGAACCAGATCGCCTGGGATAAGTTTAGTTCCAAGGGCCTTCCCAAGCTGTAATGTTTCATTTGCGTTTTGAGTTATAGCAGGATTGATCATGGTAGAACCTGTTTCAAGGCATTTGGAAGGTTTCTTAGCAGATCGCCAGCAATAAGGCTAGTTTGAGTTTCATTTTCAGAAAATATATCACCTGAATAGCCATGGATATAAGCACCAGCTATTGAAGCATTTTTTGGTGAAATATTTTGTGCCGCCAACCCTGCAATTATACCGGTTAAAACATCCCCCGAACCCCCTGTTGCCATACCAGGATTACCTGTGGGATTGATATACACATTTCCATCCGGGGTTGCTATCAAACTGGGAGCTCCTTTAAGGAGCAAAATGAGAGATTTTTTTTGAGCAAATTCAATGGCAGCACTAGTTCTATTTTTTTGGATTTCTTGAGTGGATAATCCGGTCAACCTTGACATCTCTTTTGGGTGTGGGGTAAGAACCACAGATTTTAAATCATCCAGCCAATCCACATGTTTTTCCAATGCGTTAATCGCATCGGCATCCAAAATCAAAGGACATTTGATAAATGGCAAAATCTCACCTATTAATTTTACCGTTTCAGGTTCTGTGGTCAGCCCTGGGCCCATTGCCACAACTGATTTTCCTTCAAGCAATCTTAAAATAGGTTCTTTTGCTTTTATAGACAGAGTGCCTGATTGTGTTTCTGGTAAGGGTACGGTCATCACTTCCATAGGGTGAAGTTCGAAGGCTTTTTGGCAGGTTTCGGGTAAAGCCAGTGTGCATAATCCACAACCGGCTCTCAATGCTCCAAGTGCAGTTAACCCAGCAGCCCCCGCCTTACCAGTAGACCCGGCCAGTACCAAAACATGACCGAAATTACCCTTATGTGTATCTTGCCGGCGAGATTGAAAAATACTCTTTATATCTTTTTCTTCCAAAAGGTGGACTTGGATATCTTGTTCTATGTAATTAGGTATTCCTATATCTAGTAACTCCACTTTTTTCATTACGCTTGCAGCAGGGTGCAATAGATGGCTTTTTTTCATTGAAGCCAGAGCAAAAGTTAAGTCGGAAAAAACATGCGGGCCGATTAACATTCCAGAATCTGCGTCTATTCCCGAATTAATGTCAATGGATACGGTAAATTTTTCATGCTGGTTAATTTTGTTGATAACGGTTTCCATAAAACACGCTGCGGGTTTGGATAATCCTGTCCCAAAAAGGGCATCTACAATAAGATCTGAATGACTCAACTTGTGATCAAACTTATTAATATTTTTAGTATTCAATTCCTGTATGGGAATTTCCAGATTCTTTGCCGATTGGGCATTTGTTTTTGCATCTCCCTTTAGCTTAGTTATTAATCCCGCTAACAGAACCGTGACGTTTGCCCCTAATTTAGCGAGGTGTCGAGCCATTACAAAACCGTCCCCTCCATTATTTCCTTTACCACAGAAAATTATAATTTTTTTTGAAGACAGGTCAGGAATAATTTCAGCCAATCGTCTAACGATAGTTGTGCCCGCGTTTTCCATTAGGACAATTCCAGGTATTCCCATTTCATCAATCGCCCATCGATCGATGGCCCGCATTTGTTTAGTTGTTACTACCTTCAGCAAAGAAATTCTCCTTGTTAAAATAGATTTGGGGAAATCTATGATACAAAATTTTCATGATACAAGTTAAACGAAAATAGAATAAGGAAAGTCTTGGGAATCTTTAAGAGCCATTTCTTCGTGGGTAGGTATAAGGCCGTTGATAACCCCAAAAAGGCAAGGGCAATTATACCCTAAAGCATGTTTCTGCTTGAGGGTCAGGAAATTGAAGTGGTCTTCTTTTACTTTAAAACTGCAATCAAAAAAATAATTACTGAGAAAATTTCCAAAATAAATAGGCAGGGCTTCCAGTTCGGGCAGGCTGTTAATTCTTTCTTTATCAATATCTTGGTTGTAATTGAAGGTGAATCGAACTAGCACGTCATAAAGAAAAGAAAAGTGATAGGAATTCATATGGTGCCATAGTAAAGAATTTTCCAGGCCCACTTCTAATATCTCGCAAATTTGTTTTGCATGTATTAGTGAGTTATTTTTTCCCGAATATGGATAAAATTGTAACAAGTCTTCTCGCCAAAACTGTCTTGGTTGGCGCTCGATAAAAGACATCACTTTTTCTTCTTCTTTCAAGGCAACTTTAATTAAATGCCGCGGGTCGAACCGCTGGTTGTAATCAACATTTGGCGTTAAAACAAGGTTCGCATTGCTTGAATGGTATGGTTCATAAATATTATTCTTGAAAACCAACATGTTCGTTCTTTTGTCAGGTGAGTCAAAAGTGATTTATTTAAAAAGCAGGTAAAAACGGTTACAATATATTTTTATAAGATTAATCAGGAAGGTATTTGTTGAAACAATCCCTTCATAGCATCAATGTTAAATCCATTTCTGGAGAAGAGCAAGCCCTCTCACGATTTAAGGGTAAGGTTCTCCTTATTGTAAATGTTGCTTCCCGATGTGGTTTTACTCCCCAATATTCAGCCTTACAAAAACTTTACGAAAAATATAGGGATCAGGGTTTTCGTATTTTAGCTTTTCCCAGTAATGATTTTGGCCGACAAGAACCAGCTGAAGATAAAGAAATTGAGAAGTTTTGTGTAAATAATTTTGGTATTTCTTTTAATTTATTTAGTAAGGTCAGGGTGCTTGGTCCGAAACAATCTCCTCTCTATCGATATCTTCAAGAAAGCGATTTGGTTGCAGTTGGAAAAGCAGGAATAAAAACTATGATAATGCAATTTCTGACAGGAATATTTCTAAAAATACGGGGCGATGTTGTCCCGAAATCCAATGATGTTAGATGGAATTTCCATAAATTCTTAATCGACAAAGAAGGTTTTCCTGTGGCGAGATATTCAAGTGAAATCGAACCCGATTCTCCCTTGTTAGTAAAAAGGCTAGAAGCAGAGCTCAGAAAGTAGGAAGTCGCTGTTCTTTTATTCTTCTTTGTATGGGGTTACAGTTGTTGTTTGAAGTATGGATTCTTCTTTAGTTGGGACCAATCGATTAATGACGCCGAATAAACAGGGGTCAGTTAAATTCAAACTCTTTTTTTCTTCCGGGGCCATTTTATTGAATCTTTCTGCATCCATCAAAAATGCGGTTCCAAAAAAATAATTTTCCAGAAAATGGTCAAAGTTTATGGCCTTGCCGTTCAACTCTGGAAATATTCCCATGCGCTGCTGATGATCTGAATAGCTATAATCTTCATAAGTTCCGTGCAGGCTGTCAAATAGATAGGTTAGATGGTAGGAATTCAGAGTGTGCCATACGTTCCTATCTATCAGACCCTCAAACAAATTTCGAGAAAAGTTGTTGAGGAGGGAAACGTTCCCGAAAAGAGATGCGTGTGGGAATAATGTTTTAGCTCTTTCCAGCCCCTCGCTTTTGGGTAATTGGTTGAGGCCGAAAAAAATTTCTCGGTCTGTCATAAGGGAGTGGAAAATAAAGTTATATGGATCTAAGCCACGATCATCTGTATTTTCAGGGTGCGGAAATTCCGAAATTTCATATATATTTTTTTTAAAAATTAACATGTTAATTTTTTTGTGTTGTTTTAAATAAATAAGATGAAATGGAGGTTTATAATAACAGTTTAATGGGAATTAGAGATTTTGGAATTTAAAAATGAAATGAAAAATAAAATAAATAGTTTGCTAACTGATCCGCAAAGGGAAGAATTTGAAAGGATGTTGAGTCAAGTTAAGAAAGGTCCCAAAAAAGTTTTGGACTGGTCGTCAATTCATTCTCCAAATGATTCTATGCAAGCCAACTATCATTCTTTGAGAGACCCGGGTATTTGTCCTGATAATTATTCTCGGCTAGTTATAGGAAAGCTAAATGGCGGTCTTGGAACTAGCATGGACTGTTCTGACCCCAAATCTCTTATAAAAGTGAGAGGCAAAAAAACCTTTCTGGACTTGATTTGCGAACAGGTTCATGAATTAAATGCAAAGTGGGATGGTAATATTCCCTTGTTATTGATGAATAGTTTTTACACAGATAAAAAAATCAGTGAATATGTTGATAACAGCGATTTGCCAATCACTACCTTTAAGCAAAACATGTTTCCCAGGTTAGATCCTGAAACCCTTTTACCCCTGAGTCCTGATGAATGGGGAGATCAAGCTTGGTGCCCTCCCGGTCATGGAGATTTTTACAATTGCATTGAACAGCAAGGAATACTGAGAAGTTTAATTGAAGATGGAAAAGATATTCTGTTTATGTCAAATGCAGACAATCTAGGCGCTGTTGCAGATTCCAAAATTCTCAATCATATGATTGAAAAAGAGATTCCTTTCTTAATGGAAGTGACGCCTAAAACTCCTGCTGATATTAAGGGGGGAACTTTGTACGAACAAAATGGAAAACTGAAACTGCTTGAGATCGCTCAAGTACCTAAACAATATATAGACGACTTTTGCAGTCAGGATAAATTTTCTGTTTTTAATACAAATAATATTTGGATAAACCTTATTGCGCTTGAGCAAAGATTGAGAGAAGGACCGTTAAATTTGAATGTGATCGTTAATCAAAAGAATATTCAGGGAAAGCCTATTGTGCAATTAGAAACGGCTATTGGTTCTGCAATGGATTGTTTTGAAGATGCAGTAGGATTGTGTGTATCTAGGGATAGATTTGTGCCAGTTAAGAAAACCGAGGATCTTTTTTTGGTCCAGTCAAATTTATTCAATCTAGATGGTGGGAGGCTTGTTAGAAATGAAGAAAGAAAATTTGCACATCTCCCCGAAGTAAAGTTTGGGAGTCCGCTTAATCAGCTGGAGGCGTTCCAGAAATGTTTTCCTGCCATACCTGATTTATTGGAATTAGAACTACTAGAGGTGGAAGGACGGGTTTGTTTTGAAGGTGCTGCTTCGTTAAAAGGGAGGGTAAAGTTAAAGGGGATTAACAAAACCATGCATATTGGAAATGGAAGGCATATTGAAAATGAAAGCATCGAGTGTTAATAAAATAAGGTACTGTGCAGTGCGTTGTTATTAGTCGGGAGATAGACTATGTTTTTATAGGAAAAATACCCAATATAATAATAGGATAATTCGCATTATTATGAGATTTTACATAAGGTTTTCCACTATAAAAATATCTGTAAGTCATTGTAATAAATTGGATTAATGTTTATTCCTCAAATAATCGTTGACATGTATTTATTCATAAGTATACTCTTGCTATATCCAACTAGGGCTTACGAAAGATGTAAGATAAATCCTAGGCCAAATAGGTCTTAAATTGTAAAAATGCCTTCAGTCGCTGGAAGGTAAAAGCAGTTGGTTCTTTGAAAATGTTCACTAAAGGGAGAAGGCAAATAATTGCCTGAATAATTATATGTAGTTGAACTTTTGTTAACTAGGGTAAGGGAGGATTTACAATGAAAAAACTCGCTATAGTTTTACTTGTTACCGTCGCTTCATTCTGTCTGGCGGCTTCTGCCTTTGCAGGAAGTGTAGCTCCGGGTGGATCGGCTAAGTGTAACAACGCTAAATCGATTAAAATTGAAGCTACTGGCGGAGATGCTGTAGACCGTGGTAGTGCTAATGGTTTTCTCTGGAAATCATCCAATTTCACGACGGTGCCGTTTACATTAGCTCCGAAAGATCATCAGGGCTTCTCTACTAATGGTGGCGGAGCAGCTGGTAATAAGCAAGTGAAAATGTCGAACAAGCATGAGATGGGTCAAAAATCAGTTACCTTTAAAAGTCAAAACAACTTTAGCCGTGGCGACTCCATTGGTGATATCAGTGGTGAAGTTCGCATTCATAACACGGGAACGGTTGCTGTTAATGTTTCCTGTGGCTAAGATTTAAAGAGTACTTATTAGCCGCCCTGATTTATCAGGGCGGCTTTTTTTTGTCATTTTTAGCCGTGATAGTAAAAAAGGGTTGCTGTAGCCAGCAGGACTCTATACAAAATGAAGGGCAATAACCCGAATTTTTCTACCGCCTGTAAGAGTAACTTGATTGCTAACAGGCCAACCAAAAAGCTGATTCCCAGTCCAACTATTAAATGTAGATGCGTGTAATTCTGAACAGCATTGGGCTCGGACACGAAGGTGATGAGTTTGTGCATGCCTGCTGCAAAAATAATAGGAGCCCCAAGGAGAAACGAAAACCGGGTTGCAGAAATATGATTTAGGTTGCTAAAAAGCCCGGCTGCAATTGTTATCCCAGATCGGGATGTTCCTGGTAAAAGGGCTATGGCTTGGGCGCAACCAATAAAAAAGATTTGTGAGAAGTTCAACTCCTTTAATTCTGGTTTTGGCTTAATTTCACTTCTCCCAGAACGGTCTGCCATATAAAAGATCAAAGACCAAAACAAAAGGTTTACTGCGACAAAGGTTGGACTCCGTAAACTGGATTCAATCCAATCCGCGAAAAAAAGGCCTATTAAACCTGCGGGAAACGAAGCAGCAACAATGCACCAGGCCACCCTATGTGTGTCCCGTCTTTTGTCAAACAGACCTAAAAATATTTCAAGTAGGTCTTTTTTGAAAAAGATCAAAATGGCCATGAGGGTTCCTAGATGCAGGATTGCATCCAGCGCCAATCCTTGGTCTTTAAAGTTGAATACCAAAGGCATGAGTATTAAATGTCCGGAGCTTGAAACGGGTAAAAACTCCGTCAAACCTTGAATAATTCCTAAAATTATTATTTGAATCAGTTCCATAGTTTAATGAACCCAGTATCGGAGGCAGATGAATTGATATGGTCAGTGGATTAGCAGTTGGAGTAAACTAGCTTCCTCCAAGTCTTGATCAGGTTTTTTATGTCACTGTTTTTCTTGATTGAATCTTGAAAGAACTTATAGGCCGGGCTGAAAATTGTAAGTTACCTCGCTCTGAAATACTACTCCTTGCAAAAGGCCTGAAGCAAGCAAAAAGAAACCGCGAAAGGTATTATTTTTTAAATAGGTTTGAATTTGCCGAGGTATTTAAATTGTGATATCTTACGCTTGCAGTTGTAGGGTGTTGTAAGAATTTAGAAGGTTGCCTCCGCACAAGACTGAGTCACATCCTTTCGGTTTGCCTATCCTTATTGGTGTAAAAATTTTAGACATATTTTTTAAATGAGAGAATTTTCACGCATAAAAAGTCTTCCCGCATATGTGCTTGGGATCGTTAATGAATTAAAATACGAAGCCCGCAGAAGAGGGGAAGATATTATCGACTTTGGGTTGGGAAATCCCGACATGCCTACCCCCAATCATATTGTTGAAAAATTGATTGAATCCGCCAAAAAAGAGGCCAATCATCGCTACTCAGTCTCCAAGGGGATTTATAAGCTTAGGCTAGCTATATGTGATTGGTATAAGCGTAATTATGATGTCGATTTGGATCCAAACTCAGAAGCAATTGCCACTATTGGTTCAAAAGAAGGCATATCCCATCTCGCTTTAGCTATCACAACACCTGGAGATTCTGTGTTGGTCCCGACCCCCGCATATCCCATTCACACTTATGCATTTATTTTGGCAAATGGTGATGTAATCCACGTTCCTCTGGGGCCAGATTCAGATTTTTTTGAGGGATTACTTGATGCGTTCAAGCGAAATTGGCCTCGACCAAAAGTAATGGTCATAAACTTTCCCCATAATCCCACAACACAGGTGGTTGATATTGAATTTTTTGAAAAGGTTGTGGAGTTTGCCAAGGAACACGATTTAATCGTTATCCATGACTTTGCGTATGGGGATATTGTATTTGATGGTTACAAGGCTCCCAGCTTTTTGCAAGTTCCCGGTGCAAAAGATGTAGGAATTGAGTTTTTTACCTTGTCAAAAAGTTATAATATGCCGGGTTGGCGCGTGGGCTTCGCAGTCGGGAATCATGAAATAATTAATGCTTTGGCGCGAATAAAAAGTTATCAGGACTACGGTATGTTTCAACCCATTCAAATTGCCGCTACAGTTGCGTTGAATGGACCTAGAGATTGTGTAGAAGAAATAATAGAAACTTATCGCAGCCGACGTAATGTCTTATGCGAAGGACTTAACAGAATGGGGTGGAAAGTAACACCTCCTAAAGCTACTATGATGGTTTGGGCAGAAATCCCTGATCAGTTTAAAAAAATTGGATCACTTGAATTCTCTAAAATGCTATTAGACAAAGCGAAGGTTGCGGTAGCGCCGGGAATTGGCTTTGGTGAAGGAGGCGACCATTTTGTCCGATTTTCGCTTGTAGAAAATGAGCATCGAATTCGTCAAGCTATTAGAGGAATCCGTGAAGTCTTTTAATGCTATGTTGCCTCCAAAGGCTGGAATTTTTTGGAATGGATAAAAAATGAAAAAGATTAATGTTGGGTTGATAGGATTTGGCACTATAGGAGCCGGTGTTGCAAAGATTCTTGCTGAAAATCAGGAAGTAATCCAAAAAAGATTAGGTGCGGCTGTCTGTCTTGCAAAAATTGCTGACCTAGATATTACAACCGATAGAGGCATTGTTGTTAATGACGGCGTGTTGACAACTTCGGTAGATGATATTATTGAGAACCCTAAAATTGATATCGTTATAGAGTTGATTGGTGGTTATGAACCAGCTAGAACCCTCATTTTAAAAGCTCTAAAAAATAATAAGCATGTGGTGACCGCTAACAAAGCTTTGTTGGCTAAGCATGGCGATGAGCTTTTTGAAACTGTAGAAGAAAAAGGACTTTCAATTGGTTTTGAGGCATCTATCGGTGGAGCAATTCCAATTATTCGGTCGATTCGTGAAGGATTCGTAGCCAATCGCATTCAGGCTATTGAAGGGATTGTAAATGGTACCGCTAATTATATACTCAGCAAAATGTCTGATGAAAATTGTGATTTTGATGTTGCCTTGAAAGAGGCGCAGGAAAAAGGATTTGCGGAAGTTGATCCGACATTTGATATTGAAGGGATCGATTCTGCCCACAAGATTGCCGTATTGACACGTATTGCCTATGGGACACCCATCAAATTTGAAGATATCAAGGTTTCAGGTATAACCAATATCACCTCAGAAGACATCGAATGCGGCAAGGAATTTGGGTATCGAATCAAACTGCTTGCTATATCGAAGTATGATGG
>Ga0315336_1000384_pt1 | contig 132265 bp, 121 predicted proteins | sample ASW5metaG_FD_204512 | JGI IMG/M metagenome (GOLD analysis project Ga0315336, IMG submission 204512) | Ammonia-oxidizing marine archaeal communities from Monterey Bay, California, United States - ASW #5 | ecosystem: Environmental > Aquatic > Marine > Intertidal zone | place: USA: California... | reverse complement strand
GCAATTTGAGTCAAAGGTGCTTGCAAACTGGACACTTCCTCTGGAGACTAATTTCCGCTCTTTAAACTTGTGTATGCAACGAAAGTCCGATTTCCACTTGTTCTGTTGAAAAACGCGCTCAGTATTGCATTCTAAGAATATAGATAAGGCTTGCGCACCACCGATTTACACTGGTATTGGTATTGGGTCTGAACGCCTTCAGAAGCGACTGAGGAGTGAAAGTGGTGCGGGATCGTTAGACGAACCTCTAAGGCTTCCACGGCAACATGAAGTTCTCTTTCCAAATGAATTTAAGAAACTGTTCAACTCGGTTTTGGACAAAAACGACTTGATACTTGATCGACATGGCAAAAGCAAAACTGCTTATAGCCTCCGCCATAGTTGTATATGATTTCGGTACTCGAAGGAGCGGATATCTATCAAGTGGCAAAGAACTGCCGCACGAGTGTGGAAATGGTTGAGAAGTACTATGCGGCTCATTTGAATGATATGATTGATACGTCATTGGTAAATGTCCGAAAAACGGATGAGTTATCTGCCATATAACTGGAGTGTTTATTTCCGCTGTTAGAATCTACTTGTTATTAGATTATGACGCGACTATTTTTACCTCATCCGAGCTAAAAGAAACTCGGGAAATTATACTGAGCTGAGTTCTCCGGAACTATAAGAAAAATAATAATAGAAGCTATTTGCGTGAACAAAAGAATATATCGAATCTTGTCGATTGACGGCGGAGGAATCCGCGGTGTTTACCCCTCACAAGTATTAGACTGCATTCAAAGTCGTCTTGGTATAGACGTCGTTGACAGATTTCAAATGTTTGCGGGAACGAGCACTGGGTCAATTGTGGCTGCCGGAATTGCAAATGGGGAAAAACCTTCAAAAATCGTTTCGCTGTATAAAGAAGACGGCAAAAAGATTTTTTGTCACGAAATTCCATCTTGGTATCCGAGATTTTTGGCGCAGGCGTTCCATTCCAAGTACTACAATTTTGAACTTGCCAAGGTATTGGACAGAGAGTTCGGTGGGCTGGTATTAGGGGAGATCGCCAAGCCTCTAATCTTGCCTGCTACCGACATCGGTAATGGTGGAGTACACGTTTTCAAGAGCAAGTTCTCAGATGAGTTTACCCGTGACCCCAGCGTAAAGGTTGCGAGTGCGGTGTTAGCTTCCTGTTCTGCGCCAGCCTTTTTTGATCCCATAAAGGTTGGGAACTACATGCTGGCCGATGGCGGAATTTGGGCCAACAATCCGAGCCTTGTCGCGTACACCGAAGCAATTCATCGGCTAAAAATCAATCCTGAGAATATACGAATACTATCTCTAGGCACCGGTAATTCGAAAATATCATACGGTTCGAAGCCCGGGCGTTCGTGGGGGTTGATGAAAGGGTGGAAAGGGAAGCGATTTATTGAGTTCTTACTATCGCTTCAGGCACAGACAACCCAAAATCAACTCAAGTTATTGACGAAACCAAAGCAGCTTCTACGAATTAACTTTGATAGTGATGCGGAACTGCCACTTGATGATCCTACTTGTGTTGACGACTTAATATCTCAAGCAGACAGGGATTTTTCGGACGCAACAAAAAAGCTAAAGGCATTTTTTGATGAATAGTGTTTCAATAAAAGCGATTGATTTAGACACGATGTTGCAAACCGTTGTCGCAACACTTGATATTTCTCCAACTGATTTTAATGTTGCGCGTTCGAGATACCGATCAACTAGAGAATGGTTGCTGGCAGGCGATTACAGAACAGGCTCGGCACCGCGAGTCTATTTGCAGGGATCGTTTCGGTTAGGGACGGTAATTCGACCGTTCTATGGGGATCGTGATGGTGATTTTGATATCGACCAGGTCTTCGAGTTTACGCAGCCGTACGAAGAAAAACTTCCAAGCGAACTCAAACGAGAAATAGGGGATAGGCTTAAAGAGCACGCAACCTATCGCGGAATTCTTGATCAAGAAGGCAAACGATGTTGGACATTGCAGTATGCCTCGGAGAAAGGGCGACCGGGTTTTCACATAGACATCTTGCCTTCAAAGCACAATGTTTCGAGGCGTGCTTCGGACATTGCAATCACAAACAAGAACCAAGAGAGTTACTCATGGCAGCCAAGTTCCCCTGAGGGCTATTACCGTTGGTTTAAGCGGAAAAACCACTTTTCAACCGAATTTGTCACGAACCAATCCAATGAATTGTTTGTCGACAACCAAGACATCTATGCCACACGCGAGGCAGTGCCTAAAAGGCTCCTCAGGTCTTCATTACAACGGGCAATTCAGTTGATGAAGCGACATAGGGATGTATATTTCTCGAATAGAGACTTCAAGCCAATCTCAATCATAATTACGACGATTGCCGCACATTTGTATGATGGAAAGGGCATCGCGGAGACCGTTGAAAGCTTTGTAGATTACGTATCGAAGCGTCATAGCGATTTGGTCACAGATGGATATTTGTCTCCTGACGGTATCCTCGACTACGTCGACGGCAGGTGGAGCGTGCTCAATCCGAGCGATGCAGATCAGAACACATGGGAAGCAGAGAACTTTGCCGACCGTTGGAATATAGAGGCAAACCTCCCAATCGCGTTTTTTAAATGGGCACGAGATCTTCAGCTACACTTGTCTCGGTTTGCGCAGAGTTCCCAGCCAAATGACCTTAAACTCAAAGTGACTAGCGAAAATCAAAATGAAGACTTTGCGACACAATCGGTTCGTGATGTTAGCAATAAGCTCAAGTCTGGACAATTTGATACTTCGTCTCTGCTGGGGTTGATTTTTTTAGGGATCGAAGGCGAAATCAAATGGAACATTGTTGAACAAATTGCCCGAAGTTTTGTTGGCCAAAGCGACAGTGTTAACGATGATATTGCAAGAATAAACTTCTATCAGGTTAGGCGGCACCAAGGATTAAAGTTGATTGGGAACGCTAGAGAAGATGTTCTTAGAATTGTTCAAAAAAACTCACAGGATGCTGCTTTTGTATTTTGCGGAAACTTACTCCTTGGAACCGCAACGTTTGAAATGCTCAAAAACTGCATCAATGCACTTGCATACAAAGATGTGTTAAGCTGGCCAATAATAGAACTGGCTGATCCTCACATTCTCTTTCCACCCATTTGATAGTCAGTGAATGTTTGAGTTCTCAAAATGAGAATTCGAATAGTGCCTTTTGATATATTTTTCCTCCTCAATTGCTTTGATCCGTTCGCCAGTTTCTGGGTGACTTCCGGCCCATTTAGCAACGTTGACGCGAAATAAGAGGTTCGCAAATCTCCGATGTTGTTTCGGTGGTTGGCACGAATAATCGAGTTGAACTCGGCGTAGTGCTTCAATCATTTGTTCTTTTGATGTTAGAATTGCAGCGACTGCATCGGCTCGATACTCCCTTGATCGGGACAATCTCATGATCTCGAATTCTGAAAGCGGTGTGAATAGCCAGCGCGCTGTGTTCTTAAAACCGCGCCACAGCAAGAACCACGTCAGTGCTTCTTGAACGCTTCGAGCATACATCATTCGATTGGAGTCGCCGCTCGCAATGTGTCCTACTTCATGTGCCAGCACAGCATCTACCTCAGGAATTTCCAGTTTCTGGAGAGCGCCAGTAGAAATTGCAACAATGGCACTTTGCGGCGACGCGCCCGTAGCAAATGCATTGATTGCGTCATCTTCGAAGAATCCGACCCACCTAATTGGCTTCATGCCTAAATCTTGGCAGAGGTCGTCTACACGTTGTTTTATGGCGTGGTCATCAGAGAAGAATTTTACATTCATGGCATGGCTAACACCCGCACGACCGCCAGATCGAATTGAAATCAGAAGCCCCAAAAAACCAGCGTAAATAGGAACAAGAAAGACTCCTGCAGACGCTGTCACTGATGCAGCACTAACCATTTCCATGCCATACTTTACATAGAAGACATACCCGTATTGGGTTGAAAAATATGACGCAGCGAAAACAAGTCCAAACCCACCAATAAATGCCGCACCCACAGCGCTAACGGCAAGTATCAAGAACGTCAAAATGTTGGTGCGCCGAAGTTTGCGATGGTCAAGTTTCATAATGTGTAATGTCGGTTGGGGTTAGTGTTGAGTGAGGGTGGTGTGGTGTCGACGAAATAGGGAGTAAGTGACGCTCTAATTGGAGGAATGCCACGAACAAAATGGATTGCGTTTCGTGGTTGCGAGGCATCATGCGACGCAAAGAACGTCATTAGTTCGTTTGGGAGGATAAGGCGACGTCCGCTTAGTTTTACGTCATCTGAAACAGAGTAATGAGCACCGTCTTTGCCGACATTAGTATTTCCGCTTGGATCGGTAAATGACACCGTGGTGTCGCCAATCCAAGTTGATACCATATCAGCCGTGTAATGGTCGTCTGTGCCGAAGAATGTTTTTACTTCTGCCTGAAGAAAGCTCTTCCAGTTTGTCGGATATTTTTGTTCAAGTGTGGGCAGGTCTTGCAAGAAAAACCACAAACGAACACCAACACTTGCATGTGTTCGCAGGGCGCTAACAAAGCGATCGTCGGGTTGAAGCGACAAAAATTCATCGAGGATAAAAAGCACCGGAATGTCTGGTTTAGTTCTGTTTTCCAGCATCGCGTCAAGTGCGGCTGCGAAGACCATTTGCACAAACGTAGAGAAGGGGCCAATCTCATCAAAAGGAAGGATGAGGTAGACCGTGGCAGGACTGTCTTTCAGTTTCTTGAAGTCAATATCTGATCGCGAGGTGGCTTTGCGCAATCCAGGTGTGTCCCAAAGGCGAAGATGCTGGCTAAGGCTGTCAATTAGCCTTGGTTGGCCAACATCCCTTGTTTTGGTTTTCACAGTGTTTGCGGCGTTTTGAATAAACGGAGGCATTGCTGGGTCGCTCATGGCATCGAGAAGACCATAGAAGTCATCACCGAGAGACGACACAGTGTCCCGAATAGTAGCGATGGTTCGGTGCTCTTTTCGGGCAAACTTGGCGATAAAATAAACAATCGGCGCAAGTAGCCCAATCGCTTCATTGTCAAAGAAACGCTGCCGGTCATCATTGGTGCGCGGGTAAATCATTTCGGCAAGCTTCGTCGCCGAATGCTCATCGTGAACATCTTCGAGAGGATTAAAGCCGTGTGAAGGGGCATTGCCTATATCAAAGGGGTTGATGCAGTAGACGGGCCCCACATGCTGCTGGCGCCATTCCCCTGTCGCTTCGTAAAGCTCGCCTTTAGGGTCCAAAACAACGCTACTTCCCTTATAGTTCAGCAAGTTCGGAATTATCTGCATTGTGGCTTTGCCAGTGCGGGTCGGCGCAACGGTCAGCAGGTGACTTTCGCCATTCCACGCCAATGTCTGTTTATCGCTTGAACCGAGTTGTAAAGAACGCTCGCTGGGCTGATTTCTCAAGGACTCAAGTTCGCTATGTTTTGCCCATGCTGCCGATCCGTAAAGAGGAGGGGGATTACGGCGTAGCGCCTCTTTTTTGCGTCTGTTAGCGTCCGCTTGGCGGCCAACAGCCAGAATTGGTGTTGGATCACGACCAGCTTTAACAGCCTCAGATGCGCTTTCCGCAGTTGTGGGGTCATAGCCTTCACGCAAATAGCGGTTTCTAAAAATCCAACTGGCAATGGTGCTACCGATGCTCCAACCCGTCTTCGCGCCTTGTATAGTTGAACTATCGATAAATGAATTGCTGGCCCTGCCAGGCCGCTTTTGTGCCGCCATTAAATTCCTCAAAACATGTATCGTGACAAACATAAAGTATTTAACTATGTTAAACTTGAGTTAACTATTTTTCTAGCCCTAACGGGCAATATTTTGCGTATTTGATTTGAGGATTACTATGAAGCGAATAGCAATTTGCTGTGATGGTACTTGGAATACCCTTACTGCTGAAAATGTAACTAACGTTGTGATCTCAGCGCAGGCCGTTTTACCGATGGGGAAAAAGGGGCGCTCCAATGTGCCCCAGTCGGTCTACTACGATGAGGGTGTCGGAACATCTTCTATTCCAATTATCGGCAAACTCGACAAGTGGTTTGGCGGGGCTTTTGGCTGGGGTTTGATGAAGAACGTCGAGCAAGCCTATCGCTATCTTGTGTTCAACTATCAACCGGGTGATGAAATCTACATCTTCGGCTTTTCGCGTGGAGCCTTTACAGCTCGCTCCCTTGCTGGACTTATTCGCAACTGCGGTATCATCAAACAGGAACATGCGGGGCAGATTGGCGAAGCCATCAAGCTCTACAGAAGCCCCGAAGCACATCCTAACTCTGACGAAAGTATGAAGTTTAGAGCCGATCACTGCCCGCATCTCTATCTCAATGATAAAGAACTCGCATGGCGCAAAGAGAATCTCCCTGAATTGCCCAAAGCGACCCAACTTACAATTGACTACATCGGTGTGTGGGACACAGTTGGTGCCATGGGGGTCCCTGCACATCTCATGGTCGCAAGCCTCTTCAATAAGAAATATGCCTTTCATGATGCCGATCTCTCAAGCTCTGTAAAGAGTGCGCGGCATGCCGTCGCGATTGACGAACGCCGTCGCACGTTTGCGCCTGCGATTTGGAAGAACTTGCCGACGTTAAACGGCAGGGCGGAAGACGAACATATCGACGACGACAATGCGCCATTTCAACAGAAATGGTTTCCTGGTGAACACGGTGGAGTTGGCGGTGGTGGGCACTATCGTGGACTATCTCACGAAGCTTTATTGTGGGTATTGGAAGGTGCAAGCAGAGTAGGGCTTAATCTTGAATCAAGTGTGTTGGAAGAGGCTGAAAAGCTCGTTGATCACAAAGCCCCCCTTAACAACATGAAGAAATCAAATAAGTTCTCGTTTGCAAGTTTAGGCCGACGCGAAGATCGTGCAGGGCCGCAATCGGAACACGACATTTCTGACTCAGCAAAACGGCGCTGGTGTGAAGATGCTAACAACCTTCCTGAGAAGAAACTCTATCGCCCCAAGGGCCTCAAGCGTCATCAGAAATATCTCGACAGTCACTGTCCTAACACGAAAGGATAACGGCGACGTATCAAGGTGTAACAGCGCACTTACATGTTCGCCATAAGATCTGTAAATTACATGTCTTAGAATGGCGAACATTTATCGCGGTTTGGCGGGACCTTATCGGCCCCACTCAATCCGACGAAAGTGCGCAAGGGGGATACCCCCTTGACCCCACGCCGTGCGAACTTGCCATGCATGATGGAAACATCCACTGCAGTGTTAAAAATGTGTCTCGGATACGCAGCAATGGCAGACAACGTACAGCTGTTGCCGCCGCCGCTTATGTTTCCGGATCCCGCCTTTGGAACAAATTCGAAGGGCGTTATACAAATTTCTCACGCAAAAAGGATGTAACCTTTTCTGAAATTCTGGTGCCTGATGGAGCCACGGACTGGTGCCAAGATCGTGAGGCCCTATGGAACAATGTCGACATGCAAGCGCGGCGTAAAGATGCGCGTCTTGCCAAGTCCGTCGTAGTTGCCATCACGCGAGGTATTCCTCGTGACAAGTGGCCTGACATGGTTCGGCAATATGCAGCGCAATGGGTGGCACAAGGCATGGTGGCTGATATCGCCATTCATGACGATAATCGTGAAAACCAAGCAAACTACAACCCACATGCACATGTGATGTTGACTGTTAATCAACTAAAGCCGGACGGCTTTGGGAAAAAGATCACGAACGTCGATCAAAAATCATTTGTCACCGAAGCCCGCAGGGGCTGGGAACAAATCACAAATGAAGCGCTCAAGGCAATCGGGTCCAGCGTTCGTGTGGACTCACGAAGCTACAAGGCCCGAGGTCTTGAGCTCCAACCAACGAAACATCGTGGACCGGATCGAGCCGAACGGCGAGCGAGACGAGCTCAATCGCGTGAACTCAAGGAGGAACGCAACATGAATGGACGAGAAGAAGAGCGTCAGCACAAAGCGGAGGAGGCGGCGGAACAGCAGCTGCACGACAATAATGTCGGCGGCTGGTTTGAGCAAAAAGTAAAGACAACGCGCCAACCTTGGTATGAAGAGGCGCGCTCTAATGCCCAGACCCAGCAGAATACACGACACGGCGAAGCGGCAACTGAACAGACAATGGAAGCGGAAGTTCGAGAACGCCAAACGACGTATGAGCAGGATCTGCGCAAACGCGCGCAAAACATGACCCGAACGCGAGAAGAACACGACCTGCTTGAAATGGCAAAGAACGCAACGCCCGCGTTGCGTCGCCGAATAGAGGCTGAAGTCATTGAACAGCGCATGGCCAATTTGCGTCAACATGATGATACGAAGCGTATTGCTGAGCTGGAAGCGGAAATGACGCCTAACCTGAGAGATAGTTTTTCTTCTTACATGGAGAACTTTCGGGGGCAAATACGCGACCCCGAGCCCGGCCCGTATGGTGACCCAACTCATCCGGATGAATTGAAACGCGCCCAAGACCGATTGATAAAAGAGAATGAGCGCGAACAGGATCGATAACTGAGCGTCGCATTTGAATTGCATACTTTAAAAATAGGGAGAGAAACATGAAACTCATAACATCAACGGCATTGGCCGTGGGCTTGCTGATTGCACCGGCCCATGCGGATCCAATCTCAATCATGTCCTTCAATGTCGAAAATCTTTTTGACACTGTGAATGACATCGATAATCCACGTGACGACACGTATCTGCCGCTTGCCACAAAGCAAGCGAACCAAACAGCGCACGACGCGCTATGCGACCAGTACAACTCATCGGGCAGTTTTTACAATCGCCAGTGCAAAACACTCGATTGGAGTGAGGATGTTTATGCAACAAAGCTTCAGCGCATTGGCGACGTCATAAAAGCTACAGGTAACTTACCCGATATCATCGTTATGCCAGAAACGGAAAACCCCGAGGTGTTGGGTGAACTTGTGTCTGAACAACTTCAAGGTTTCGGGTACTCATCAATCGTCCAATTAGATACGAGTGATGAGCCTGACAGCCGCGGCATTGATGTTGGGATGATTTCTCGTTTGCCAATTGTTGGAACACCTTCTGCTCATGTGGTAAATTTTGGCAACCGGGATGCTGAAAAATGCGGAAAGACGCGCGACATCGTTCAAGCAGCGTTTGAGTTACCGAACGGCGAAACCTTGCACGTGTTTGGCGTTCATTTTCCCTCAGGTGGCAACCCGATTGAGTGCCGCATCCACGCGCTCAAAACACTTAACACACTTCATGCAACGCTTGGCGAAGATGCGCTCGCTGTTGCAGCAGGTGACTTCAACTTTGATTGCGATGAGCTCATGACGGAAGGATTTCGGCGCATGGCGTTCCGTGGCAATTGGTACTATCCAGCAGTCATAGGAACAGGCTGCGCGGCACCGGGTTCAAGCAAATACACTGATCGGCTTTATGACACTTGGAATACGTGGAGTTTCCTTGATTTCATCATGGTCTCACCTGAACTCAGCCCAACACGTCCGTCGCAGCAGAATTGGTTTGCGGACCTTGGAAGTTTTCAAACAGTCACTGTGTTGCAAAACCAAATCAAAACGGATCGAGACGATGAAGGTTACATCGAAACTCGGCGTTTTGATCCAGAAACAGGAACTGGCGTGAGTGACCATTGGCCGGTAATGATGCGATTGTTGCAACGCAGGTAGCGATTGAGTGGCCAACATAATGACAGCGCGCTCCTTTGCGGTGCGCTGTTTTTTGGCGTTGCAATTGGCGCTCTTTCATTCTTGGCCGTTTGCTGGCATGATCAACGCATACTTTACGCATTTTAGGATTTATGATGGCAGTGGATCTACTGCGACTACTCTCAATTCGTGAGATTGAAATCTTAACTTTGGTCGTTTTTGGCCATGGTCATCGGGATATTTACTATACTTTGGGTGTGAAGCGTGCCCAAGTTGATAAAATAATGCTGCGCATCTACCGCAAATGCCGTGTAGATGATGTAGTTGGCCTCATGCATATCTTTCATGCCTACAAGGCCGAATTTCATGCGCGGCTCGAACGGAAAAATAGTCTCGTCATCCCTTTGGCGGACTTTTCTAGTGTCGGTTCGCAGCACTCTGAGCCACCCTTTTCAAATGATGAAGCGCAAATGCTGCTCGATGACATCAAAGAGCGTGCTCAAAAGCCCTGGCTTGAAGACGATGAGGAATTGCGGCTCCTCATTATGGAAGCTTCAAGCCGTGACGCAGAATAGTGGCGCGTAGGAAAAAGGGTGGTTCAGGCTGGTTTGCCGTGCTCGGAGTCATTTTGCTTTTGGGATACTGCGCAAGAGGCGATGATAAGCCGGAAAGCACTGGGAGAATCTCAGCGCCAACCGAAGCGTTGCAATCCCAAAAAATCGTGCAGCCCCCCAAAGCCGATGAAAAACAAATATCGACGCAACCCACAAAAGGTGGCTCGGTCGATACTACTGAGCATGTTCCACTTTTGCGGTATTACACCACTGCAAATCTTCGATTGCGAACAGGACCTTCAACGTCCCACGAGATTGTGCGTACGTTGGACAAGGGATCTTCACTTCGCTCCCTCTCTTATGATGGCAAATGGATCAGCGTCGTCACAATTGATGGAACTAGCGGATGGGTGCACAAAGACTACGTGTCTACCAAAAGGCCGATCTCTCAGCCACTTGTCGCGCGAACCACTCAGCCTGAAAGCCATGGGAACACGCCCATTCGTGCACCCATGACGGGTAAATGCGACTGTCCTTATGATCGTGCAAAAAACGGTAGCCGTTGCGGTGGTCGAAGTGCCTATAGCCGCCCAGGTGGCCGATCGCCTGTTTGTTACAAGTAAACACTTGTGCAAGTCGTAAGCCGTGGAAATTAACGCCTCACTTTTTGAGCGATCAGTTGATATTTATCTTTAAGCCCGTTGTTTCAATCATGAATTTGGACGGCGGGGAAATGGCTTTTAGTTGATTGCCAGCATCTCCGATTAGGAAGCGTTCACCGTTGCGCCGGATTGGTCGGAAAATGTCACGGCCAGCCTCCGGTTCAACGACTTTCCGCCGCTTTGCGGTCTCCCGAGAAAGACGTGTGACCCGTCAGCGTGTCGCGTGCCCTTTGTGCTTTCCGACCGGCCGCAAAAGGTGGCCGCTAACCAAAATAGGAGAGCCACAAATGGCAGAACAACAAACACAGAATAACCCAACACACGATATCTTTCATGTGATTGGCAATGGTGAAGCATCGCGCTGGACAAAGATCGGCGTTGGTTGGCAACACAAAGACGGTGAGGGTGTAAATCTCGTTCTCAACTATATGCCGCAGGTGTCAGGACGGACCGTTGTTCGCACAATCAAGGAACGTCAACAAGGAGGGGTTCAATCATGAGCTTCACCGAAAACCAAACGGCGCGTATTCGTTTGCTAAACGACATACTGCGCGAAACCATGATGGGTGGACAGGTTGTGTTCACCCAAGGGGTCAGGTCTTTGCCAACGGATCAAATCGCAATTGCGATGCGGATGGTGAGGGAGTTCAATGCTTTTACAAAAGACAATGATCCTCACGGCGAGCATGACTTTGGTGCCTTTAATGTCTATGGTCAGAAGCTGCTTTGGAAAATCGATTGTTACGACAAATCAATGCAACATGGTTCAGATGATCCATCGGATATTGGTAAGACCAGTCGGGTTCTAACCATCATGTTGGCAAGCGAGTACTAAATTGCGGGGCTTAGTGCCCCGCATTTTTTGCGTCAGCGCCTCACGATTAGCCGTATGAGTGGGCGAGCAATAATGAAGAGCAGGGCGAAAACGCTCCAGGCCACGCCAAGCCATAATACCGTCGATCTCACGAGAAAAGTAATCACGAAGATCATGTCAGCTTGCCCTGAGAAAACGACGCCAATCTCATGCCCCAGTTTGCTCACTTCATTAAGAGCGACGACATTCAACCGATACACGACAAACAAGCTAAACGCGGTTGCTGCAGCGATGGTCGCACGTGTGATGATCATACTTGAATTGGCACCAATATGTTTGCGGTAGACGAGGCGAAACAGAAACCATAGACCAATACAAAGCGCGATGGCGATTGCTGCAGTTACAATGAGATAAATGAAGCCTTCCATTTCTCTTTGATGTCGAATTTCTGCAAACGCATCGCTCGCTTGTTTGAAACGGTCAGTGGTTTCTTGCGAAAGGGCATGTGAGCCCAAAAACGAACACACGGCAGCAAGAGGCAAGCATGATGCTTTGCGAATGATATGGATGCGCTTCATCTAACATGCCCTCTGATTGATGGACCAGTTCTGACCGTCAGAAACAAGGCACAAGAGTTCGTTTTTCTCCGTCATCGGAAAGCTGCTTGATATCCTATAGGCGCCGCTGACCCGACATCGATATGTACTGTCATTGATCTTGGCACATGAGTTCTTCTTGGCAGATTTCACATTTGCCGCACCAGCAATGCCGACGATCATTCGATGGATGTCTGCATCTGAGGGTTCTTGACCCCCAATACAACCAGCTAATGTTGCTGTAAGCACGGGAACAATGAGTATCTTTTTCACGCTCATTTTTGTCTCCTGTTACGCACCAGAATTGCTAATTCTGGGCAAACAGAAGGTGAGCGACGAGTTTAGACTTTTATTGAACACATTTTCTTGCCATCATGTGCAAGAGGTTGTTCTAACCTTTTCACAAACCACATGTTTTAGATTTGCAACAGAATTAGCAATTCTGTTGCACGATGGCGACAAAATCCTATCCTCTTCGAATAAACCGGCCTCATTGCAAGGATACGCTCCACCAAATTGGTAGGCTGTTCGAAAAGGAAACGACGTGGATATTTCGACAGGAATGCGATTGTACGATAGCGATCGGCAACGATTGTATATCAATGCTGAAGAACGTCGGCGCTTGTTGGCGGCATCCGTTCGTTTTCTTCCGGTTGTGCGCTCTCTGTGCCTTGTTCTTACCTATACTGGTTGCCGTATCTCAGAAGCGCTTCGCTTACAGCGCCAACACTTTGACCTTGATGCAATGGTGGTTTCAGTTCCGACATTAAAAAGACGCAGCGTCTTCGTCATGCGAGAGGTGCCAATACCCGAAAATGTGATGTTAGAAATCGCGAGTATTCATCTTTTTTCCCGCCAATCGGCGATAGGTCATGCAGATTATCTTTGGCACGAAAACAATGGCTTGCCGATAAACAGGTCAACTGCCTATCGACATATCAAATCCGTTATGCTTTCCGCCGGAATTAAGGGTGTGCATGCTTCGCCAAAGGGCTTGCGTCATGGCTTCGGAGTTCAAGCAACGCGAGCGCGCATACCTTTACATATGGTTCAAAAATGGATGGGCCATAGTTCCATGGCTACCACCTCCATTTATGCAACTGTCGCGGGGCCGGAAGAACGCGAGCTCGCCAATGCCATGTGGTTGCACGGCGCGCTGGATATTGATCAAAAAGCTTTTAACAGCAGTCAGCCTTAATCTGGATCAATGTCGTCATATGTTGGCCCAAGTCCTACCATCCGATCCAAATGGGTCGCGTCATCTTCAGACTTTTGATCCCATTTGATAACGAGCTCCCGATAGAAGAGGAATTTTCCCGTTTCGCGACGCTTCAGAACAATCTTCTCACTTGCGTCCTCCCAAACCAGCTGAAATCCGCGCTGCACCAGAAGGTCAGTGGCGTCTTTTGCAGCGTCCGTCTGGGAAAGGTCGAGTGGAACATCTTGATAGATCTGGACCCGTTCTTTGCCTCGTTGGCTCGCCGCTTTGATGGCGAGCCATAGGTTTTCGAAGTTAAAAACGTCAACCGCGATGCGCTCCTTCGCATCTCGGCTTACAGAGCGCATCATGCGTGCGTGCATTGTGTGTCTCATCGGCCTATCCAACGTATATTTTGGTAATACTTATGCGAGAATGTCCAAGCTCTTCAGCGATTATCTTGCGCGCCCACCGATCAAGCTTCATTTCAGATGGCGTGAGTCTTGATTTGCTCGGTCCTCCATTTTTGGGCGCTTCCCAGCCAGTGAGTTCTTGGTAGCGTTGCTGCGCAAAGGCGTGTCGCAAACCGTGTAAGTTTCGCAAACCCGCCTTCAACGTTTGATGATCAAATGTCTTTCGTTGCTGAATGTAGCTCTTGTGAGCTGGAATAAGTGCCCCGCTGCCCGCAACTTCTTTTGCATAATCCAAAGCCGCTTTTTGCTTGGGGGTAGATATAGGCAATTGCCGTGCTCTGCCGCCCTTGGTCCAACTTCCTTGCAGTTGCAGCAAAACAGTTTGATCTGCCTGTTGGGGCTTGATCTTGATCGCCTCTTCAACTCGCAGGCCGAACGCCTCAATGAGTTTCAATGAAGCTTGCGCAAACTCGCAGGGAAGCTGTTGTTGTTCATCTAGTTGCCATGCACGATTGTCGTTAGCAGCGGGCGAGGGGGCTATGCCCAACTCTACATTATCACGCGGAATGACCGACGCTTTGTTTACTTTTTCAGCCCACCACCGCATCCATGCAACGCGGTTCTTCATCGTTGTAGATGTGAGGCCGCGTGCTCGCCAATGCAACACTAGTGAATGGACGTGCTTCGGCTTGAGGGAGTTAGGACTTTCAACCTTATAGCCAAGGTCATATAAATCCGTCGCAATGGCTTTCAGTCCTTTACGACGGTTTGCTTGGGTCGCATGTGACCCGTCTCTGTTATGGCGACACAGCTGTGCCAGCCCATGAGCTAGATTGTTCATTGACATATCCTTTTTACATTTTTCTTTTCGGTTAGTGTTATTGGCCACCAGCTGGCCGTAGCTCAGACTGGCCCGCGATGATGCGGTAATGGCCAAAATGCGAAATCTCCTTTGCAAACGGTGTTGCGGTTGAGACACCCGTGTTTGTCGGGTTCGCTATTTTGCCGGATTGGCAATGGACGCTGGGACCTGTGGGTCATACGTCACACAACTGACCTGAAAAGCGGTCATGTAAAAAGTTATGGATAAGGCATCCGATGTCTCCATGTTGGGTAAAAGGTCATAAGGTTAGTGCAGTCAGCTCTTTGGCTTCGTACACCTTCAGTGTTTGACCATTGGAGAATTCGTGCAAGAAAATTTGCCCCGCAAGTGGCGGGGCAATGGCGCATGGTTTCCACCATCACGCCGAGGTCACTTTGCAAATGTCTTAAAAAGTGGCTTCAGCGGTATCGTTTGTCGTCGCCGTCACTTCCCGCAACAGTTTTTCACTCGCCGCGCCATATCATACATTTTTAGTCAGACGTTTCGACCAAATTCACCCCAGCATTTGTGAGGGGTGTGTTTGGTCTAACGATCGGACTTTCACTTCTGGAGGTATGCTCGACTTGCTAACATGCGAGGAAGTGACCGCACTGCCGCCACAAACATGGTGGCCGTTATTGTGCTAGCAGTTCAATCGAACTAGCGGTGGTGATCGAATTTGATAAACCAGTCAAATTCTCTACCATCAGTGGAACCGAAAGTAAGTTCCAAAGTTCTTACGCCACGAATTCGATTGATGCAGATGTCCGGAGGAACGCTCTCGGACAAATGGCTGGCCTGTGTGAATGAGCGCGAAACTTTTTCTTCAGTGCGGGTGTTATCTGAGTATATCTTCACTATTTTGACAAAGTACTTGTGCGGTAAAGCAAGTTCGTAGTGTCCAACAAAGTGGTTCAGCAAGAAACAGTATCCGTCTTGCTTTGGCAAGTTGATAGTCCCGGTTCCAGTGATACGTACAAATCTTTTTAACTGTCGGGATCCCTTGAATCCATGTGTTCGAATTGCCCCCTCATTAAAAAAAAGAGTGCCGTAGGTGCTGTTCAGTCTTAAATCGCGATGACTGTCGAACCGGTCAGGTCCAAGTGTTGCGGCTAAACCAACGCAGACTGAAGCGAATGTTATTAGAGCTGCCAAAAAAAGTTTAAGTATTGGGTCCTTATGCATTGTTTTCGTTCTCTTCTAAGATCTCAGCGACGACCGGTCCGTCAAGGTTACTATTCCTAATTTCAAAGAATGCACTGGCTAGCGTGAAGAAAACCAGGCCAATGGGGGCAGAGATTTCAATATATTCTCCCACAAACAGTAGATCTACAAATCGGCTAGTATCTATATTGGCGACCCAGATGAAAAAGCCTAATGTTACAAAAACGTGGGTCCAGATCGATTTTATTCTGTGCACTTTGAGATAAATTAGCGTGTTGCACGTTGCGAGAGCAACAGCCACACTCAACATAAGTTGCATGTGTTCAGTGCCCTTGAAACCGCTTTGGGTCAGTAAGGCGACAATTGCGAAATATGCTCCCGTTACTTCTGCTGGAAATAAAAGGCGAAGGTTCTCGATATTTGATTGCATCAGTTTGCCCCACAAAACCCAAAAAACCATTAAGTATATAACAGATCCTGCAATCTTTACATTTGATTGTCCACCGTTCCTTTGTTTTAGCTAATTCTTGATTGTTAGAAAGCGCAACGAGAGTTCAACCGTGAGACGAAAATGCTGCAAAAGTCTAAGTTTATGTGTTTGGATGTGCATAATGACTAGCGCTTTTATTCGCGAGAAAACAGCAAGCGGTTCGGAATATTAAGAACTTTGCGAAATCTACAAACGTGAGCGGTATCATTTGCACGGCCGCCGCCGCGGGATCACTTAAATCAAAGCATCAGCGACCAATTGTCAGGCGAAACCGCACAAAATCGCTGTTTTGTACCTTTGCAGATCTCTAACTTGTATCTGCCTGGTTCACCTCAGATAATTTGCAGTTTGCTATTGTAACAATGCTTAGCGCCGGCCTAGTTGGGCCACACAAAGCCGCATCTTAGAGTGTGACAGTATCAAGAAAAGTAGTACTAAAACTCCATATGCTGTCAGTTGAACTAAAATGCTGCTTCGAACAAACTAAGTTGAAACGCTTGCTCGAGTATTGTCCATTTGATGCTGCTAAATAAAGAAGACCCGACAAAGCAGGGCCCTCAAAAGGTATGTTTGTTCTTTACAAAAAACAAACAACGATAAATTGCAACGAAGGCAATTGCTCGATAAAGGGGTTCAGACCTCAGAGCTTGATCGAACCGTTCCAAGACACCCTCCAAATGCTTGAGCTGAATGTTTGCGATTTCTCGAGTCAGCAGTTGCAGAGCACTCGAGGGTTGAACCCAATTGAAAGTGCATCTGCGTCTACCCGAATTTGACAAAGCATACCAACGGCTGTTTCATACACGACATTTCCGTCTATGGTAGCAAAACAACTTCCTTAGTTTCTATTCATGTTCTGCCAACAAAAATTCGGTAACCTATAGGACACCTGCGGATTTTAGGCTATCTGCAACCGTGCCGAAATATATTTCGTTCATTACCTTTTCATTCTTCATCGTTTGCGTTTCATCTTTCGCACCCATTCCGACAAATCTCGTGGCTTCGCTAATATTTGCCACACCGGAATATCTCTTTCTCGCTGGCCCGCGCAGAACCAAGGATACAGTTCCCTCTTCGACCAGTGTAACATGCGGCATAGTGTGAGTAATGGCGTAGATATCGCCGGTTTTAACTACCGTTTCAAAGGCGACTTGCGGTTGCACCATTTTGAAGTCCGGTATTGGCTTCGCAGCTTCGGCTGCTAACTGGGAGGGGGTGTCGGAAGACGCGACTTCCACGTCGAAACTCGAATAGAGTCTGTGTCTGTAGGATCCATGAAGAACGACGGACACGAAGTCGTAACGATGATCGTGGATCAGTTCGTCCTCAACCGTACGCCACTTATGAAGGCGCAACCTAGATCGTCCATCGTCAAATAAAACGATTTTGTCGAATGGTCCGTTGATTTCACTAAGGTCAAAAAGCTCATCATCACTTACCACAGCATCCAGCATTTTTCTAAGCAAAGCACGGTTGCAGTGAAGTTCATTTAAGATGTTTCTTCCGCTTGGAATCCAATTCTCTGGGTCATCCCAGTTAATATTTGCAAAGGCATCTTTAATATTTTGCGTCACTATTCTTCTCCTTTTCAGATCACTCTTCGTTTGAAACTGAATACATACGCAAACATGGTTGGAGCCGATTGTCTGATTCTGAACACAGAATAGTGATAAGCCGACTTCGCGGAGCGAAACTGCCCGAGTTGGGTTCTCCAGCATGTAGTCTCTTGTTGTGTTGGTAATGGAATGATTCGATTTCGATAAGTCCGCGATTATGTTTTAAGTATTTTCAGTCTGACGGTCAGTATACCCATTCGCCGATTTTCACGGAAATTGATTTCTTGCCGTAGTAGGCTTCATAATAACAAATATCCGAAACAGGAGCTGAAATCATGGCTGGATATTAGCCAAAAGCGTACCTTGCTCCGAATCCTTTAAGTATAGTTTCATCATTCAACGAATGACTATACGTAATTTTGCATCTTCTGTTAAGGTGAAACAGACACAAAATTTGCTATTCTATCTGCTTTGAAACTACACAAGAGGGAATCCTTTCCATCACAAGAATGTCAATTGTAAGCAATCTATCTGTCCGCAAATTTCTATTGCCATATAAGCTGTGAAGTGATCGCTCTTAGGGACGAGCGTGTGCCAGAAATGTGTGACTGTCGCAAGAACTTGCTGCTGGCATCTCCCCCTCGTCATCTTTTCGAGTTCTGGTAGTTGTGATGACGATGGACCCTAAGCCAATCATGCACTAATAGTTAGACGGAGTCTTTGTTGCATCACTTAGGAACATTAGACCAACCAATATTTTTAGCATTGCCCTTAAAGAACTCAAAAAACATTTTCGGAACGACAGCCCAATGAAACCTGAATTTAAATTAGTAATAAGCCTAACATCGCCAGTTATCACGGATGAAATTATCGAAGAGGCACGCAGTCTTCTAGATCAACGATTACTTTGGAGCGAAGTCTTCACCACAGTGCTAGAAAATAAAATGGCACCACTGTTTTGGTTTAACTTGAATCATTATCAGTTGTTACCTAAAGCACTTGATAGTGCCGGGCTTCACAAACTCTATTGTTTATATTTTTGCCAGATATTTGAACAGAACAAAAACAGGAATGAGGTGTTTCTTTCGGAGTACGAAAAGGTCGCGGAAATCTTCAGTGCTAATGGTCTGATATTTGCTGGTTTAAAGGGGGCCGTATTGATTGACGATATTTACCGCGCAGATTGCCGTATGCTACACGACATCGACGTCTTACTCGACAAGAATCAACTGCACCAGGCCGCTAACCTTTTACAAGAAGCGGGATATCAATATGGAAAACAGGATCTTTTCAATTCAGCTCTTACGCCGATGCAAGAGCTTGATATCCGCAAATGGAAATTTCTAAATCACAATATCCCGCACCTCTATAAACCAACGGGAGACCTGTTCACTCCTTACTTCAAAATATCGTTGGGCGGTGATCTGTTTGATCCTGGAGACAGCATTAGCATTGATGCCGCTTCGTTACTCGACTCTCTCTTTCTGGTTCCAGAGAACGGTCGTACGAGTTTATCTCCGTTTCATACCTTTCTTAGTATTGCAGCGCACAACTATCGCGAGGGGAGGTCGTTAGATTGCCACAATACAAACGATGGGATTTCGCTAGTAAAACTAGTGGATCTTGCGAAATACGCCGAAACCTATAGCGCTGAGATCATTGATTTTATCCAGTCTGAGAAGTATTTGTCAGAGTTCAGTCAAATCATATCATATGCTATAGAAGTTGCGCTTCACATATACCGTTCTGAAGCGCTACATGATATCAGGGAGAAATTGCCAAATCATAAAAGATTGGACATTCAAGAGATTGTAGATGGCGCTTTGTCGTATACGACAAAGCGGACAGTTCCGGAGCGAATATTTGGGAAATTCGCTGAGCTTGAGTTTGGGGAGAGCAAATTCAATAAGAATATTAGATACAGTGACTGGTAGTCACAAAAAACTGAGAAAGGCACTTTGCCAATGGTCAGACGAAGCAAAAGTCATCGCAGCAACCGTTGTTGTTGAAGGCGTAGATGTTCGCACTGGCGCTGATTTAGTAAAGAAGTTTTAAGGTGAACGGCGTCAACGGGAACGGTTGCGCCGTTCTGCAAAAGGTGCAGTTCTGTGCTCAGGTTCTAGAAGAAGGTCTGCGCAAATACGAACAGTTAGTGCATGAGATAGGCGGCACTGGTACTGACGTCAATCATTTTCATACAGCTTATGTGAAATAGCTAGATCAACGGCATTGCGGTTTCAGAAGAGAATTATGAAACTGTTAGCGGTCTGATGACGCTTCTCGTCGCAGTGAATTTGCATTTGCGAAGCTACTTCGAGTCCTCGAGCTGTTGTACACATCGAGTGCAATGGCTCAAAGTGGAGGGACCTTTGTCGCTCATGAAGAGTTTAGGTAGGCCACTAAACGAAGTTAGAGATTAGAAACTTGCGAGGCAGAAACACAATGTACCAGCTTTAAGTAAAATAATCAGACCTATACATTTCAATTATAGTATTTACACGCAAGATTTAAGAATAACATTTATATAACACGGATATGATATGACGTTAAAACCCGATTACCTCAATGAAAACTGGAGCAATTTCAAAGATGCTTCTGTCGCTGAAAACTACCCATCACGTCCTCAATATCCAAGTGATCTCTTAAACAGCCTGGAGAATATCGTTGCGCAAAACGGATCTACTGTTTTGGAAATCGGCTGTGGTACAGGTGAGATTTCACGATTTTTGGCATCAAATGATATTGATGTGACAGCATCGGATGCTTCAGAAGCGATGATCAGTGTTGGGAAGACGCTGCCAAATGGGAATTGTGATAATCTTCAATGGCTGGTTTCCAAAACCGAGGATTTAAACTTAGACAAAAAATTCGGAACTGTCGTTGCGGCCGGCTGTGTTCATTGGATGGATTGGGATATTGTTTTCCCAAAACTTGCAAAGGTCTTAACTGAGGCGGGGAATCTGGTGGTGATAAGCGGGACTGAACAATTGCCGGCGGTGCAAAATTGGGTTCGAAGATTGTACGTCCATTTGCAGAAATACTCCACCTATAGACAATGGGAGCCATTTGATACCAACAAAGAAATCAGCGACCAAGGTTACGCAAAAATTGTTAGCGAAGATTTCTTCTGCCGAAAAGAGATACTATTGTCGACGGAGCAATTCATAAGCCAAATCTTCTCTCAAGCAGCTTTCTCTAAACAAAAAATGGGCGAAGAGAAGGCCAGTGAAATGGATGCTTTTTTGCGCCAATTCTTGCCCGAATACTTGGATGATCAGAGTAAACTGTCGGTCGATTACAACTGTACGATGACAACATATGATCTTAGACTTGGGTAATGTGGTTTTAGGATTAACCCAGTGATGGCTGCAGCTGATGGTTCCCTGAGACAGCATTGGTCTTTGAGCAGCTGTGGCTCAATAGGAGAAGTGACGACGAATTGGTCGGCATAAGGTAACTGTTTGAAGCCGGCAGCTCGCTGTCTAATTGTTCTCATCTCGAGACGGTTTTGACGAAGCTGCCAACGGGTTGACATTGGTAGCAAGAAAGCAACTCTAGAATAGAGATGCTTGACTATCTTATTATGAAAGCACTTTGTGGATTGACTTTGCTATAAAACCTGCGGTTTTCGTGCAAGGCATACTACAATTAACCTAGGACTGCCCCGGGCGGTGGCTAACTCTATATACAGGGGCTCGGTAATCGAACACTGAACACTAGTTTTTCATGTTGTATTCCCACGGTCCCTCTCCTCATCGGCAAAGCAAAGTTTGTCGTGAAGGCGTATGGAATGGCCGCACAAGGTGAGTGCAAGTTTGGTACCTTGCGACCTCATAGAATTCGTGTAACTGTTTTGCTGTAATTTACACATTGTTTTTTTTAGGAATTGAAGCTATGCGGACAGGTTTGATTGTCGGCTTACACATTTTACTACAAAACAAGGGCAAGATTCTCTTAATGCGACGTGCGAATACTGGGTTTCGGGATGGCTTTCTTGGCCTCCCCTCAGGACACTTAGAGCCTATGGAGAAGCCAAGTTTTGGAATAGCTCGTGAAGTGAAAGAAGAACTTAGTATTGTTATTCGTCCCTCAGCAATTCGCTGTGTGCATATCATGCACGATCGTTCAAACTCAGATAGAATTGCCATGTTTTTTGACTGTGATGGTTGGGAAGGCAACGTTACGAATTCTGAGCCGCACAAATGCTCTGAGTTAATGTGGGAAAGTGCAGATAGCCTTCCGAATGACACAATAGCATATGTTGCAGCTGCGATTGAGTGTATTTCAAGAGGAATCTCTTATAGCGAGTTCTGCAGTGAAAATGAAGTTAGGACATTTTGATCAGATTTTGTGGCGCAACGATGATGAAAGTAACGCCATGGCAGACCAAGTGATCGGTCTCACGTTCAAAAGATCGAAGCGGCCTTTAGAAAACTCCGAGAAGATATGTGGTTGCTCTCATTGAGAGGACATTTAAAAGAATGCAACGGAACGCGACAATGCTAGAATTAGTGCTAGATAAAGTCAAACTCATAGCCTTTGATTTAGACGACACCCTGCTAGATACCTTTCAAAAGGGCTATGCGAGGATAAACGCAGTCGGAAGACAGCTCGGGTTTGCAGGTATTTCAGTTGGGGAGTTTAGCCGGGTGTACGGAACAATTCCTTTCCCCAGCTGTGTAACCGAATGGTATGATGAAGTGGACCCGTTAGTTTTTGAACTAGCCTATGACAAAATTGGAGACTGTTATCCCTACGACGCCTTTGTCGATGGATCAGCGCTACACCAGTCGGTGAAACAAATGGGTTATGAATTCGCAATCCTTACCAATGCACCATTTAGTCAAGTCGCAGAAAAGCTTAAGAGGGTTGGGTTGGTCGGCAAATCAGGTCCAGACTACCTGTATTCAAGAGAAGATCTTCCGGCGCCAAAGCCCTGTGGGAGTGCGTTTGAACCGTTGTTAGACGATAGTGGTTTTGATCCAAATGAAATACTATATGTAGGTGACGCTCCGCAAGATTTTGAAGCGGCGCGGGCTGCCGGCATTTGGTTTTTAGGAGTTGAAACGGGGCCCCACAGACCAAACAGTGAATACGAAATGACCCTGGCCGATGTTAATAGTTTTGTGAGACGTTTGGGGACTTGAAGGCATTCTTTATTGCGAGATGTGATGCACACTACACAGCGGCTATCAGCCTTCAATGGATGATCAGTTGAGCCGATTCAACCGCGCTCTACTGTTAGATAATAGAGTTTATCCCAATAAATTGGGGGATGTAAACTCGAAGTCATGTTTTGCGAGCTGGTTGATCATTGGGATGAGCGAAAAATGGGAAGCTGGAATGAAAAGCGAAATAACGATCCAAGATTTTCATACCTCGTCGGACCAGATAGACCAGGAGTTTCTCATGAGTTTACGTGCGCTTTCAAAGTGTGACTATTTGTTGGTATCGAACGGACCCTTTAAAAGGAATAATGACCATTATTTTAGACCGCAAATAAATATAGCCCTGCGATTAAAACTTGATGATCCACAAGGCATTTTTGATTTCCCTGGCGAAACGGTGGTTTCAATTGGTCGAACCCTAAAAGGCTTGTCATTCATCTATGTGATTGACGATGAATCTCAATGGAAAATTGGATTTGTCTTAGCATGACGATTTCAATCGACTATTTAAACTATCAACTCGGCGAGCATCTTCAAAACGAGGATTACATTCTTAGTTGCGCACCAGGCGCTCACAAGCCCATATCCTATGCTGAGCATATTCCGGTCTTCCGTGACGATTCAGAATTTCTCGACCGAATCCAGGCGACGCTAGATAGCGCGGGCAATGACTTGATTGTTTGCTCGATCAACACCTCTGGGAACAATTTGCATTCGATCAAAAGTGTGACACTTAAGTTTCGACGTTCGCCAATTTTGTTTCTAAATTCATCTTGCACCGGATCGTTTGAGTTTATCCAACATTTAGTTCCGAAAATGCAGAACGGTCAATATGAGGGCATTACCTACATAACGGTCTGTGATCGGGCAAGGCATATTCATAGTGGTCAGGCCAATATTTTGAACTGGTATGGCGATGGATATGGTGAACTCAGATTGTCGAATTCTGTTGCAGGCAGGGAAATGTCAATTGGCAAAACCGTAGTAGATTTAGCGTCAACATGTAAGGATCAAACAAACTTAGATATTCGCACTTGGGTACGCATGAATGATGAATATGCTCAGTACCAGCGGAAGATTTTAATAAGTCAAATATCCCAAAATACTGAAGTAAACATTGGGCTGCCGTATCTTGACGAAGGCAACGCTGAATATTTCAGAGGATGTCTTCGCAACAGAATTATTCAGCCCTCCATACAGGGCCTTGCTTGGTTGCCAGGGTTGCACTGGCTAGTGACACTTAAAGACAACTATGACTTGGGCAAAGTCCAAGTTTTGTTACAAGGTTATGGGTATAGCTGGTCAAGCGTTCAGGTATATTAGTTTTTGTGCCTTAACCGAATTCCGGCACAAACACAGGTCTTCTATAGATAGAACAGACTTTCGTTTAGCAAGCTAGTCCCGCGGGCGATGCTGCCGCGTAGGATTTCTTGCTGCACTTGTGCCTAGTGGAGACTTTCACAATCATTTAGAGAGGGTTTGCATGAACTTGAGCCTTCCACTTACCAATCAGGACATTTGGCTGTGTTGGCGGTGGGCATGATGATCGTTAGACTGTTTAGTGCCAGAATTGTGGATCGGACCAAAAGGCCCCGCCCACTTCGGTTGCCGGAAGTAGCACATTGCCGGGACGTATGCCCATGTTAGCGCAAAATTGAATTATTTACGATGTGCAACTGATTGGTAGGGTCGTTGATCGATTTTCAGACGCCCGTTCATTCTAAATACAAACGAACAAGTGCCAATTCAAGCGGGGCTTTCAAAAATGTACGACTCCATTTGCCGATCAGTTTTAAAGGATGATGAGCCGGCCCACCGAAAACTAAGTAAGACAACTATCGTGATTAAAGGCGTTTTGACGCTATTGCTCCTGAAAACTAGATTCTACTTCCGGACATAAGGCATCCAAACTTGACTGGAACGGCAGTTGTTATTTCATCAAGGCCTCGTGCTACCCGGTTCGATGAAAGCAACGCTACTTTTTCGCAACGTTTTGATTGCCTCAAGAACCACGACAATAAGAAAGGAGAGCCAAACTTACATCGGTAAATCGCTATTCTCTATGAATTATTTGGGAGCGACGGTCATAAACAAGCTGCGGCTGGGAAAATGCAGCTCAACACAATTATTAATGCAAACCATCTTGACGGACATAAAAAAACCTAGCTAATCTGACCGTGATATTGAATATTTTTTTGATTAGTTTTTGAGGGATTTTATGCCATTCTTAATGGGCAAAGTCGTATTTTCGACTTTTGCAAGTTTATACTCCTACGTCGAATATCTTCAGCAGAGTTTTAAGATGCGAAATGTTGCCGCCGAAATTTGGGGCGGGGGATTTGTAGTCCAACCTTGCCTGCTAGCGAAACATTTAGGCGAAGCTAAGCTGAATTCCTCCCAAATAAACATTGCGGGAGGCGAGAACAATGGCTGATCTAAGGCGTGCGGCAGAAGCCAAGGATTCCCAAGACTTAGGCTGGGCAAGGTTTCCGGAAACGGAAGATAGAATCGCTTATGGACGATTTCGAAATGTGTATCTTTACATAACGGAAGAGTGTCAGTTGAGATGTGCTCATTGCTATATGGGCGATCGCCTTGATCGCGCTACGATAATGCCGCTGGACGAGGTCAGGTCGACGCTTCAAGCGTGGCGTCTTCTTGGTGGTTCAAAACTTACACTTCTCGGAGGTGAGCCAACACTCCATCCGCAGTTCGAAGAATGTGTTCAAGTAGCATACGAAACTGGTTTCGAGAAAATAATTCTCGATTCAAACGGATTGAAGCAGTCTAGGAAAAAAATTTCAAAGATACCGCCGAAATACATAAATTATGTGCAGATAAGTTTGGACGGTGGGACCGCTGATACGCATGATTTAGTACGCGGCAAAAACACCTTCAACTACACAATCGAAACTGCAAAGATTCTAGCGAGTCTCGGGCATGATACTCGTCTAATATGCACAGTTTCCAAAAAGAATATGGAAGACTGTCTAAAGCTCATAGACATTGCAGACGAAGCTGGCATTTCACTCGTCAAATATCATGTTTTCTCTGCTATTGGCGCAGGTGGAGAAAATGCTGACTGGGCCATGACACCGCAGGAGTGGTTAGACTTTGTAGAGGTAATGAAGGCCTATCGGCGAGAAGACCATCGAACTCAGATTTGGTTTCAGCCAACATTTGCCCGAAAGGATCAGTTGGGAATCTATCAGGAAAAAGGCTATCGGGGATGTGTAGGAAAAACAATGGACCGTATTTCCATTTTTCCTGACGGTCGATGTTACATTTGTTCCTATCTGTTTGACACGGACCTGCACTTTGCGGAGATGGAGAATGGCAACATCAAGCTCAACAAAAAAGAGAACGAATTCGATCTCTTTTTAAGTACGTTGACAAGTTCGCCATGCGGAAGTTGTGGCGATTCTGGGGGGTGCGGTGGTGGATGCCCAGCTGAGGTCGTTGTAGAAGGCGCCGCAGCATGTGAAACAGATAGTGATATCGTTTCAGTGTGTCGATTATGGAAGTCAGACATTGTTCTTTGATGAGAAGAGTACTGAAGGGCCAGGCGCCGAAGGACCGTGATTAAATCACCATTGGGCCATGTAATCGCAGGATAATGCTGAGAGCAGGATTGTACTTAACCTGTTTCATCTCGCCGGTTGCTGTATTTGGTCCCATGGCTGTTTCAAATACGTTGACGGTATCCTCGGAAAGTAAGGTAAACCATTAGGGAGCGAGATTATGCACAAGCAGATTTCACGAGAATACACTTTATTTGCGTCCTTCATTCACGGTTTCTCGATTTGGTTTAATCGGCGCGATGAAAGCTGAAGTAAAGGATGTGACTTTGGATTCCGAAAATCGATGCCGTTTGCTCTCAACTTCTTCAGACAGCTCCAGAATAGTTCTGCTAGTTGGCGCGTCGTGCGTAGGAAAAACTACATTTTGTGAATATGTGCGATCCCTGGGATTTGTTGTATTCACTGTAGGTGACTATCTTATGGAGAACTATGGCAAAGAATTTTGTTCGCTACCGCCCGAGACCAGGTTGGAAAAGATTGGCAATGGAGAGTCGATATTTCATGGCGTCCTACCTGGTTTACTTGCCCATGCAAACGAAAAGATTGTCTTTGTTGACAGCATCAAGTCGAAGTCGGATCCAGAGGTAATTAGCAGCATTTTCCCGGACTCGGTGGTTGTGACCGTGCGGATATCCGCCGATGACCGATTGCGTGAAACTCGTTTTGCGAAAAGAAATCGCCCCGGCGACGAAAAGACGTTGGAAATAAAAGACCAACGGTTGAAGACGATCGGAATCGATGAGCTTTTCCGAGCCGAAGCACATGAGATTGAGAACACGGGCTCACTTGATGATTTCAAACGCGACATCGATCTGTTTATTGAGGAGTGTTTGAACGAATAGCGTGATGCAGCTTTAGAGTCGGAACCAGTTGTTTATTTAAAAGGTAGAACGTGAATAAAAAGTTGAATAAAAATCACCAACTGTTGTTGTTGTTAACGTTTGTTTCTAAAGCTGCGTTCTTTCTTATCTGGTCCTACATTCCACTTGAACTGATGCAGCAGTTTAACTGGAATGCTCCCGCGGTTGCTGGCTTGATCGGTGTTTCCGTATTCGGGTCCACTGTAGCATCGATTATTTCAGGGATCTTAGTTGATCGCTTTGGAAGAAAAAACAACCAACTATTTGGTTTGTTGGTTTTTCTAGCTTCCACGCTAATCCTTTTTACTGGAAGCGAAATCGCGTTGATTGTTTCCTCAATTTCAATTATCGCTGCGGTTGGTGTGCTTGAACCAGGTTCGAAAGCCTTGTTTTCAGACCATATGACCAATGATACGAACGTGTCATTCGTCTATCAAACACGATACTTCATCGTGAATTTAGGTGCCATCTCTGGTGTGTCGGTCGCTTGGCTCATGGACTACCGAATAGCGCTTCCGTCACTAACTATCGCTTCAATTCTACTTGCAATATGTGTTTGGACAGTGCTGCTCATATCAGAACAACACGTCGCGTCAGTCGGTTTAAATCAAAAGGGCGAGTGGAAACCTGAAATTGGCTATAAATTTCTAACAAACAACAGAGTGTTACTAATCATTTTGTTGGGCACATTTGTCACTTATATGGCTGCTAGCTTAACAAAGAACATGTTGTACTTACATTTCCAAAACATTCAGCCTTCGCTGGCTGCAGACTATTATTCACTTACAATTGCTCTCAACGCGGCCGGGATTGTCGTGTTGCATTTCCCATCCCATTGGATACTCAGCAGATTTTCCACGGCGGCTAGCTTTATTGTTGGCACAACTTTTGTGGTTACCAGTCTGGTTATGCTTGGCGCGATCAATAGTTACTTTTTCGTAGCTTACGTCGGCACAGCAATCTTACTATTTACCGTAGGCGAGCTGTTAACATTTCCTTACTTAATTGAGGCAATTGACCGAGCGGCACCTCAAAATGCTAAAGGCACCTATTTTGGTTTGTCATCTCTGGGTGCACTTGGGTTCTCGGTTGGCCCAATAATTGCCGGTGTACTTTTCGAATTAATTGGCGGGACTATTACCTATTTTGCCTTTGCAGCGCTACCCATTCTTGGCGCGTTTTTAATCCTTGTTGCCGTTAACAAGCAAATGAATACAGAAAACTATGGAGAAGCTTTATGAATAAACATGTAAAAAAAATAATGGTCAGCGAAGAAGAACTGTTGACAACTTTCGGTGCGAAATACGCCGTACATGGACAATCGGCAGTGTTTAAAGCGCCAATCTCGGACATGTATTACTACGAAGCCCACCTTGGCGCTCATGCAATTGACGTTGAATTCGGTGACTGCGTTTATTGGTTATCCGACGACAAACAAACAGTGCATCTCAATCGCGGCCCAATTCGTATAGAATCGTCTCACATCGCTACGGTAATTCGTGGCTACATGCCTGAAAACCAAACAGCCTCAATAATAACTGAGACCAATCTGCCATATGTTAATGGCTGTTCCAGCAAGCAGGTGTTTCCTCCTGTCCGATTGGGTGATCCGACCATCCAAGTTTTGAAAGTCCCTCCTCATAGTTCGGAACAACAGCATCACATTCACCCAACCACGCGAGTAGTGTACGTGTTGTCAGGCACTGGCTTTAACGTTGTCGGAATGGAGGAGAAGTCGGTCAAAACAAAGCTTAATCCAGGTGACCTCATTGTTTTGGATAAATTCTCACCTCATCATTTTGAGACGGAAGACGACTCATTACTAGTTCTTCCCCTACATATCTTTAGTTCTACTCCCGGCGAGAAACACCATCCCATGTTCGCCGGAACACACATGATTGACAAATAGTTGTGATCAAATGCGTCGCAGCTTAGGTCGCTTATGCTTAATCGGGTCAAATCGACTGATGCTAATACTCAATAACTCTCGTGTTTAAGCTACTTAGGAAACCAAATGTATTTAGAGCAAATTGAGACAGTTCTTAAGAAGATTACCAACAAGTCTTCATTAGAAAAACCACTGTCTATGGAAACAGATTTTAGGGAACTAGGCGTGGATTCCTTAATCCTGTTCACTATGATTATTGAACTTGAGAAAATGCTGGGCATTCGCATTCCCGATGACGCTTTCAGTGCCGCTAACTTTAGAACGGTTGGCGATATGAACGGTATCCTCAGCAAACTTTGTGATGAAACGCAGTGAGTCGAAACTATAAAGAGGCTAACCACACGTTTATTGAGAGTGTTTCTAAATGGCGGATTTGTAATGATGACGCTATAATTAGGATCGACGATTCTAATGATACTGTCGTTACGTATGCAGCGCTTTACCTTAAGTTAGCAGCGGTGCTCAGCCATTGGGTGTCTAGCTATCCGCAATGCGATACAATAGTGGTCAGTATTGAGAACAGTGACGATTTTGTTGTTCTCTTCTATGCCTCAATAATTCTCGGAAAAACATTTGTTCCGGTTAAGGCAGATATCAGTGCCGGAGACCTTTTTGAAATTGCCAAAAAGGTCGGTGCTCAGTTGATTATCATTCAGCATCAATGCGAAACTGATGCACGTTTCAATGTCGTTAATGTGCGCAATTTCATGGATAAAGTCGGGCAAAGCCCAGAACGTTTTGATATAGATGCCTCCCGCCTATGCGAATTTAAGTTGATCATATTTACGTCTGGAACGACATCCAGATCAAAAGGCGCTGTTTTAACGCTTGCCAATTTAGTGGCAAACACACAATCGCTCATCGATGTGCACCAATTGAATCCCGACTTGGTCCACCTGAATATTCTGCCGTTCAGTCAAATGAACGCACTTGGTTTGTCGATGTTTACAACATTGCATATAGGTGGACTCCTTGTCATTGCTAGAGGCCGCCCATTGCCGCTTTTATGGAGCTACATAGAAAAGTATAAAGTCACGCATTGCAGTGTCGTGCCGTCAGTACTCAGTTTGTTGAGCAATCGGTCTTATGACACCGCCGATTTGACAAATTTTCGATACTTTATCACCGCCGCAGCCCCATTAACAAAGAAGGTTTACGAACAGTTTTTCCTCTCGACAGGCATGCATGTGCGGCAAGGCTATGGATTAACAGAAACAACGAATTTCACATCAACAGTGCCGGCCACGCTCAACGCTAGCGAGATACATTTGGTTATGATGGCAGAAGCCATACCAACGGTAGGTATTGTTCTATCTGACCAAATGGTTGTTATTGTCGATGAAAACAATATGCCAATGCAAAGCGGTGATATTGGACGTATTTGTGTTGCTGGTGAAAGTGTGTTTTCTGGCTACATGAACCAGAAGACTGAAGAGTTTTTCGATTTGGACGGAACGACTTACTTTGAAACTGGTGATTTGGGATATTTTAAGACCTTTTTCTCAATGAATTTTCTGTTTCTAACAGGTCGAAGCAAAGAGCTTATTATTCGCAGTGGAGTGAAATACTACCCCCATCTAGTTGATTCCGAAATTCAGCAGGTTGGCTTGGACAATGTAACGTGCGTTGGATTTCAATCCGAAGCGTATGGAGAGGAAATTGGATTGTATGTTGGAGCTGCTGCCGACACTTCTGCTGTCAAATCTGCTATCGAAGCTAACGTTGCCTTACAAGCCGTCTTAAACAAGTACAATATCAATTGCGTAGTGATTGGTAGACAATCAGAAGCGAAGACCGAAACCGGAAAGAAGAAGCGTTTGCAGTTAAGCGAAAGGTTTAATCGCTTTAAAAATAAGGTCTTTATTTCAAGGGAGTACTATGAAAACGATTCCTGACTGCATTTATGAAGACTGGTGCAATGTCTTTTTGCCGTCTTTTCCTTCGTTGCTTTTTATTCAGACAAGAAGCCTGTGCTCAAAGCTTTTCGGAGTAGATGCATGATAGAGCGTCGCTTAGTTATATCATCTCAACTTCAGCTTGATATTCAGCAGTGCTTAGACATGGCTGTTGAATACCAAGTTGTGAGTTATCAAGATTCTGGATTATCTCACATTGTCATGATTAAGCCAATTGAAGCAGGATCTGGAAATATGATTGTTCTGCGCGGTGTCAAAGGGCAGGGTAGTGGACACAATCAGGGTGACGTCCCGGTACGACAGGTTCAATATGCATTGAGTGCCTTTAACAACACGCTTGCACATGCACACTGTTATGGTTCGCTCAAATACCAAATTTTTGAGGATATTGCTTGTAGTGCGTGGATTGTTGAAGAGTATATCAACGGCTCTACACTGGGCGCTATGTTCGATGTCAATGCGATTGATGATACTGATGGGCAAATCCGCAATCAATTGGCAGACTATTGTGTTGCAGGCTGGCCAGGTTGCCAAAGATCGATAGCGCAGGCGAACTGCTGCATAAACGAAATGATCGTCGATTTCGATGGCGCGGTTAACACCATCGACATGTACCGTAAAGATACACGCTTACAAAAGGAAATCGCCGCATATGAGCCCGTACTAATTAAGGAGGCAAATCGATTAAAGCAGATGAACCCTTCCTTGGTTTGTGTGCAGCATGGGGATTTTCACCCTTGGAATATCATTTTCAATGATAGCAAGCTTCGCGTTATCGATCGTAGCCGAAGCATCATAAACCATGCGGTACAGGATTTCGCTTGCTTAGCCATCAATGCCATTTCAAAGAGCTACACAACGTCTTCGCCACAACTGAGCCACTGGTGCGATTCTCTGATTGATCTTTTGAACCTTCGCCTTGATCAATGTCCGCACAAACCAGAATTGCTGCAGGCGTTTCCCTATTTCGCTCTAGCAAGAATACCGGGACTAGTGAGTCCAGTATTCTACCCAGAGATAAGCCTACATACGCGAAAAGCGCACTACTCCGCAGCCGTTAATATACTTGAGGGAGTCGGTGAATTTAGGTCTTTGCGAGATTTTGCGCATGCGTTTTTACAGAGAATGGAATCCTGACATACTCATGTTTCAGCTTGTAGTAACTAAAACACCCAGAAGATTTCGCGACCTATTTGAGTTCGGCTATCAGGCCGAGCAATTGTTGTTGGTAAGTTTAGAATCCATCATCGCCGATTACCCTGAGCTTACGGAAAAACAAACTCTCGCACTGTCTGACTACGAAGAATCTAGTGTCGAGGCGACAATTATCGGCTGGTTGCATTTGAATGAATTCGAAGTTAGCGGCATAGCATCTTTTGCAGAAGTTGACACTGCACGGTGTGCTCGATTAGCGGGTAAACTGAATTTGCCGTTTGTGAAAGAGAGTTTCGCTGTCCATATTGAAGACAAGTATGAACAAAGGCGATTAATCCAACAACATGCACCAGAACTGAATCCAGATTTTACTTCAAGTGATGCGGCTAAATGGCAAGGCCAAAAACTGGTGTTTAAACTTAAAAAAGGGTTCGGATCCAAAGGTTTAAGACTTTGTAGATCAGAATTTGAGTTTGCCCAGGCGAAAGCGGAGCTATCGAATAGGACTTATTTTGTCGAGCAATTCGTTTCTGACAATATCTATCACGTAGATGGGATCTTTTCGGCAAAGGGTATCGTTGACTACTCGATTTCCAAGTACATTGGAAAGAAGAGCTACGACTATAAAGACCCCACCCCCCGCGGTTCAGTTTCACTCGTCGGTAAGGAATTGCGAGCTGCTGTACTTGAGAGTTTGGATAGCATCCTTTCATCTGTTGTTGTCGATAACTTTTTTCATCCCTTTCACATTGAAATTTTTGACATCGATAGCACGCCAAAGATATGTGAAATAAATTTTCGAACAGGCGGCTCATTTGTTCGAACCCAATGGGAATTGGCTAAAGGCTATCAAATTGAAAAGAGGGTTGTGCAGCTAAACCTAGGATTGCCTTGGGAAGATAAAAGTGTAAGCCCGTGCAAAATCATTGCGAGTTTTGGCATTCCAGGCAACGCTGAGGTTAATTGGGGGCAGCTCGATCAAGCTGTTTCCGTTAGTCAGTGCAAACTTATGTTTAAGTTTGAAAACAAGATTGGCAACTCCAACAGCTACAATGGGGATGATGTCGCTGTTGTTGTTTTCGAGGCAAATAGTATCAGTCTGCTAAATGCACAATTAGGTGTTTTCTCAGATGAACTTGAAGCATCGGGATATATACCTGCGTTAGACCCGGAAGTTGTTACTAGTTGTTTCTCGGACGGCGGATGATGTATGAATCAAGATCTTACACTGAATGCTTCAAAGCGACAGCAAGAGCCGGTTGCCCAATCGGACTTGACATTGTGAGTTCAACCGAGAATTTGACGACTCTGAAGGTAGCAAACGACTACATCCGATCCACGATTCCGTGCACGATAAGCGATAACAGCCAGCTGCATTTGTTGGGAATTGTGGAATCAACACTAAAGCTACAACGGACTGGTTTAGACCATCTAGATAGCATTTCAAGGATCAAACGGATTAACACGGAACGCTTTCTGGTAGAGGTTAGTGGCTCAATTGTCGACGTACTCGTCGAGTATTGCTCGAAAAAGCGCATGTGGTTCTATCTAGCTCGCCACAAAACAAATAGTACACAGGATTATCGCATCCGTTTCGAAGGAATTTAGAATGAATGTTTTATGGTTTGGATTTGGCAAGTTTGGTCTTCCTATGGCACAAAAGTTGATGGACAGTGGCCACAAAGTGTTTTTCCCGGAAGAATTTCGAGAATCGCCGACCGTCCGCTCTGCATTTCGTTCGGGTGTTTCAAACTACAAAACCACACGACACATCGATATTCTTGCTTTGTGTTTGCCGAAAGGCAGAGATTCGGAGCAAGTCATTAGGCACCTCATTAGCAAATCTGTACTTCCCCAGATAATACTGGATTTTGGTACCGTAGCGCCAGGCGAGAGCCAGCAGCTAGCAACGTTGGCTAGAACCAATGGCTCACAATACGTTGATTGTCCAATCTCAGGTGACATTGAAAAGGCAAGGCACGGGAAGCTAACAATTTACGCTGGGTGTCCGGAGGCGGAACAGGTCAGTGTTGTCTTAAATGACTTAGGTGAGAATATTTTCTATTTTGACACTCAATCACTCGGTGCTTGCGCCAAGCACATCAATCAATATCTGCACCTCAGCAACCTTGCGTTGGTTGGCCAAGCCTTTGCAGTTGCAGGTTCGTTGGGGCTGGAATTGCCAAAACTCTACGAAGCATTGATGCGATCGTCTTCCTACAGCAACATGCTTGAGCGTTTTGGGCCAGACTATATTAACAATGACTTTGATTGCCGGTTTTCCATAAGCAATGCCCGTAAAGACGCCGGTCAAGTCATCTCAATGTTGCAGGAACAAAATGTCACTGATCCCATTTTTGAGCACGTTCACAAGAAACTTATGGATTCAGCGCTGAACGACGTTACAAACATGAACTTTTCGCTGGCCTTTCTAAAATCATTGGACCGTGAATAACCGAACATTTGATCGCATGTAATTGGATTCAAGCTCAGAAAAACGATGTTCGCGTTGAGTTCATCGGGCCCAACTCAGAATGATCGATCGCTAATGAATTGCTGTTCACACCTTACTCTATGACGCTCACTATCGTGCGGTTTTAGGGGGGAACTCAAGCAGAGTTAATAAAGGACACGAGTAATTCTAGAAGAAATCTGATGCTTGAGTTTGATAAGAATGATTTCGGTCAGAATATCAAATAATGGAACTGATAATCAGAGGAAAAAACTTTGAGGTCACTATTAGACATTGCACAAAATATATTCGTTGATGGCCACAAGTTGGGGCCTGATCAAATCGAACGCGCTTGCAAGCAGATAGAAGCACTAAGTTTTGCACGAACTTCCATAGTTAGTATAATTTCTAACCGTTCACCCGAGTATTTCCTATTAGCTTATAAGTTGAGGGAATTGGGAATTCCCTTTATTCCATTTGATGCGCGGTACTCAAATACCTCCGATGTGAGGAGTTTTTGCGTGGAGGAGGGAATTAGAACGCTCGTTGAAATAACGAACGATGGATTCTTCCTAGAGGCTATCAGCGTTCGCCGAGAGTGTAATGTTCCGCCAGATACTGCATACGGGATTTCTACTTCCGGCACCACAGGTAAGCCAAAGGTCTCTCTGCTAAGCCATCAAGCCCTGGATTTTCTAATTCAAAATACCATCAAGCACTTCAATATTGACGAAGAATCTAGAGTCTGTATCTTAGCTAGCATCTCCTTTGATGCATCGATATTTGAGTTCTTCGGGGCAGCTGTGTCCGGGGCAAATCTTCATATCATCAGCGATGAGGTGAAATACAATCCGACACGCCTAACACAATTATTGTCATCTTCAGACTTCTCATTGGTTACTTTAACGCCGACTCTAGGTTCAGTAATTGGCAACGACTTCAAGTGTGGATCATTAAAATTCGTTGGGGAGGAGCTGAGCCAAGACATAGTAGATAAATTCGCCACATGTGCGGCAAAAATATTCAATGCCTATGGCCCAACAGAATGCGGTGTTTGGGTGACATTGAATCATTGCGAAAGCGACATATCAATTGGCCGTCCATTAGACAACATACACATAAAGATTTTGGATGAATCGGGGTGCCAATCCAAAAAGGGAGTGTTGCACGTGTGCACGCCCGGAATACACCTCGGTTACTTGAACCAACCCGACACCAGCTCGAACATTGTGATGATGGATGGTGAAAACTACTACAATACTAATGATATTGTTGAACTAAGAAATGATGGCAAATTAACTTTCATTGAAAGAAGTCGGGAAGTGCTGAAGATAAATGGCATTCGCGTTTCTAGAAGTGCCTTAAATCAAAGTATTCGCGAATTTCTGAAATCCGATAGGTTTCGGCTCAATCTACATCACAATCTAATAGACATTGTCGTTGAGAAAACTGTCGAGCCGTTCGATGCCGATATACTTGTAAGTCGTGTTCAACAAGCGTTCTCCAACAAACTACGCGTCTACCGGGTTTTTTCTGGTACCAAATATGACAACAAGAGCGGAAAATACCGTTTAAGTCCTGAGATAACCTTGTACAAAGCCAAGGGTAAAGTTTCGTCCATTGAACTATTGGCGTTGATGGCGGAGCAAGAAAGAAAATATCATAAATACCTACCTTTCTCGGTAATTCAATCACACGTCGAGGCATTTGGCTTATCAAGTATCGCTGATCTCTATATGAGTTCCAACTCGTCAACGTTTGAATTAGTTGAGGAAACAAATTGGGTCGAAAAACGGGTTGTCGATATAGATACCGAACGACTCAAGACCGATGTTGGCTATGTTAACTACGTAATGCGTTCTCAGTATGGTGTGGAGAAAAACTTTGTAGTTTCGATGGTAAATAAAGTTCAAGAGTACACCGGCTCAGACACGTTAACAGAAGCATTGTTCCAGTCTGGATCTGCGACTTATCCCCATAATGATTACTCGTTTGAAAAAGTGCTGGCTTCTATTTTTTCCAAGGTGGAATTAGAAGTGAAGACGCTTGATGTTGAACAATCGAAAATCGACAGTGAATACTGTCGCTGGAAAAGGTATATTGAAGACTGTGTGGCTACCTTCAATGCTGACAACAAGGTAGACTATCCGGCTGAGGATCCAGACAACTATTTGATCACCCTACACTTAGGCTCAAAGGCTGATCCGCAAAAAGTGTTGCTGGAGCTCTGTCAAGCGATTAATAGACAAGAGGGTGACAGTAACAACAGTTACATTAAGCTCTTGTATAGGAACGAATTCACGGATGGCGACAGCTCCGATTTGCTACCGTTGATCTTAACAAATGACGAGGCTGTTTCTTGTCGAACTAGCCAAATTGTTCGAGAAGCTTCTGCCTCACCAATAACCATCAAGGGGGTCATTTTTCGAGAAGGACTTTCGGACATTGTCTTTAGACACTTTAGAAAGCTAAATCTAATGATTTGCCCCTCTAACATGATGCTGAAAGTCAATGCAGGAACAGAGGGTTTGTTGGGCATCGTCAAAGGAGACTTGATGTTTGTAACTGTTACTTCTAAGGCAGAGTTGTCCGATGGCATAATCGAAGGATCTACGGTTAGGAGACTTTCAATGGGACAGACTTTAAAGATTTAGCTTCTACAAAATCCTGACAGTGTTAGTTGGGTAAGTTGGTCTTGGACAGCGCGCTGAACGAACAAAAGTTGGGAAGTCTCGCAAAATCGCCGCAATGACTCTTAGTCAGTGCTTTCGGTGTTGGGGAGATTCTGTGAACTAGGTTTAGAGACCGCGGACTGTTTGAAACAATAGATGTGCCGACATGCAAAAACTCTGTGCGATTGTTGGCTACTGGAGCGCCTGTTCGGACGTAGACATGTAACCGGCTTTTGAAGTGTGAGACACTTGTGTTGGAGCTGTGCGTCGGAACGGATAAGTATCCGACACTCGCTAAAATACATAGTGGTTCACAAGCCCGTCGATTGCCCGCCTGCGTGTCGATCCGGACATTGTGTGAGGTAGCAATGAAGGTGGTCGTGCCTGCGTCCGTCATAGATTCATCTTCGATTTTGTGAGGATGATATGGTCGTGCAGGAGTATTCCCGAGGCTGAATGGCCACATGCGCGTTTTATGATTTTGCGCGGACAACGGTATGCGGCATCAACCGTTCCTCGTTGATGAAGCTCATCGGCGTTTAGTTGACCCCGCCTAATAAGGTATAAGATGCGCAGTGTTCAAAATGCTCGAATGCTAAGTTGCCTAAATAGTATCTCGGCAACGCGCCGTTCTCGCGAAAGGAAATACGTCGGTCTCGAATTGTAGCTGCGGCCATCCTGCGCGAGGCGGCAAACCCGCTTAGGCTCACTGCTAATCGATGCGAAATGCTATTTAATTGGGTGAGCAATGACGTTGGTGATGAAAGAGTTTCTGGTAACGAACCAAACCGGGTAATCAGTATTGATGCCACATTGTTTGCTTTGAGACTGACATCACATGCCCTTAAATGCAAAGAAAGCAACTCGGTTTCTGACATTGCGTCTATCGCACAAGGGTGTGGCAGATCATTCGTCAGGAGCTTTGTGGTCTGTTGTCGTAGTATTCCTCAAAGTATGTATTCAGTATTCTTGTACGAGCAGGGTTTCGATGAAGAAACTAAAAAATACACTTACAACTGGCGTCTTGCGTTGTGACCGCTACCAACGTAGTGCGTAAAACTACCGATACGACTTTTCGTGTATTGCAACATGCTGAAAGTGGGCGATTTCTATGCACACAAAATTGCGCACATTTTCCCATAGTTGTATAAAAATATAATATTTATAGGTAGTTATGAGATTAGTTATCAGGCTCATAACCTGAAGGTCGCAGGTTCAAATCCTGCCCCCGCAACCAAAATGACCCGGCCTTGTGCCGGGTTTTTTGTTTTTAGCTTGCGAGCCTCGTTTTAGGTTCGCGTGAAGCGCCAGTTTCTGATGTTTCAACTTTGAACACTTCAACGATGCCATCGAGTGCGACGGCTTGCTCTTCTGTTTGTTCAATTGCGGCATTTGTTTCTTCGACAAGTGCTGCGTTATGTTGTGTCATCTCATCCATTTGCTTCACAGCGCTGGTGACGCTTTCGATAGCAGAGGCCTGATCTCTATTAGCGGAAGATATATCGCTCATAAGAGATGTGTTTTCTGTGACGGCTGTCAGCATATCAGCAATTTTAGTTGAGGCATCAGCAACGAGCTTCGTACCGTCTTCTACTTCGGTCGCACTCTGCTCTATCAACACCTTAACCTCAGCCGATGCTTGCGCAGCTGATTGAGCAAGGCGGCGAACCTCTATGGCAACGACAGCAAATCCTTTTCCTGCCTCGCCCGCGCGAGCGGCCTCCACCGAAGCATTGAGTGCAAGCAGGTTTGTTTGAAATGCTATGTCGTCGATCATTCCTATAATTGAAGAAATCTTAGACGAAGAGTTTCCAATTCTCTCCATGGCTTGAGATGCTTGCCCCATAACTTCGCCGCTGCTAGATGCCAGTTTGGAAGTTTGGAGGGTTTTTTGCTGAGCCTCATCAGCTTTAGTCGCATTGTCATCGACTGTATTTGACAATTCTTCCATTGCCGCAGATGTTTCTTCGATCGATGAAGCTTGTCGGGTCGTCCTGTCACTTAAATCATTGGCACCCGCAAGTATTTCAGAAGTTGCAGATTTCAGGCCACCTGAAGTTTCTTGGAGCTTGCCCACGATTTCAGAAAGGCGGTCTGCGACCATGTTTGTATCGTTCTTTAACTCGTTGAAGGCACCACCATATCTGCCGTTTACACGTTTTGTTAGATCGGTATTTGACAGGGCAGAGAGGACCAAACCCGTTTCTTTCAAGCCACGATCAACTGTTTCGACAAGGTTGTTCACGTTGTTTGCTAGGGTGTTTAGCTCCTCATCTGGAAAGTCTGCGGCAACGCGCTTAGAGAAATCCCCCTCGGACGCTGCTCCTACCACATTCCCAAATGCGGTTTGAAGGTCGAACATCATCGCTCTGTGTTCTTCCTTGCGTTGTTTTTCCAGTTGCTCTTCCTCCGCACTTAATGATGCAATTCGAACAGCATTATCTTTGAAAACGAGCACGGCAGCTGCCATGTTACCGATTTCATCTTTTCGCGCTGTTGATGGAACTTCAGTTTTTAACATGCCTGCTGCAAGGGATTTCATAGCATCAGTAAGCCGTGAAATTGGCACTGTGATTGAGCGGGAAATCAAGACCGCGATAGCACATGTGACGAGCAGCAGCAGACAACCTGAGAGCAGCATGAAATTACGCATGCCAAATAATCCAGCGCGCGCCTCATCCGCGCCTTGCATAGCAAGGATCGCCCAATTGGCTCCATAGAATGTAAATGGAACGCTTGCGATGTCGTATGTTTGGTTGGCGCCGTTGGTCCACTGGCTGGTGGTTGTGTTGCCCTCAAGTGCAGACAAGGTCGCTTCAGTTTCATTTCTTACGGACAGAATGTCGTCTGTCTCTGTAAAACTACTGTCGTTTCTTACGAATAGGTCTGCGCCGACAATGACCGTCTCTCCGGTCACACCTAGACCAGTTTTTTCGTTCATAATTGAGTTGATTTTGCCTATAGGCATTTGTAGTGCGGCAACGCCTATGATCTTGCCTGATTTGTTCGCAACCGGGGTAGACATAAATGCCGCTGGCGCATCATTGCTAGGCGCATAGGCGCTAAAGTCGAAGAACTGAATTTCACCAAAATTCTCTTTACTTGCCGCCCGAAAAGCTTTGCCCAGATCACTGGTTGACCACTGCCCGCCTTGGATACCAAAATTGGTCGCAAAGTCGGCCTCCTTGAAAACTGAATAGACCAAGTCGCCTTCAAGGTTGAACAAGAATATATCGTAGAAGCCCTTAGTGCTCAGAATTTCCCTGAAAGTTGGATGATATTGTTCATGAACATTGTCATATCTTGATCCCGCATTTGCTTTGTCGAGCAGATGTTTTGAGCCAAGTGGGTGTTTGTTCTTTGAGATGTAAGCCGTTTGCAGCAAATCGGTCGACTTGTTGCCAAGTTCTGAAAACGCAGTGTTGAATTCCTGTAGGGCGCTGGAAGTTTGTGGATTACTGGCCATCAATTTGAGGTCATCTTTGACATCATGCAAATAGCTTTCCAGCGAGGTCGCGCGGCTTTGAGAAATAGTTGTTAGTTTATCCGACAGGGTTTCAATCAAAGTGCTGGTCGCTGAACTTAAACCAATGCTGCCCATCAGAATGCCCACCGAAAGGGCAACGCCTGCAAAGGCTAGCGGAAGCTTCATGTTTAGTTTGAGATTTGTCAAATTTTCCACAATAACTCACCTAGTAAAAAAGTGTTTTCGCCAACAGCGTCAAAATAAAACATCTAAATATATTGATGTGTTGCGATCAATGTAAGTAAAACTTCGTGTATTTTGAGTTGAGCGTAGTAATTATTGACTAACCGATAGTTAACTTGATTTTTGTCAAACTATTGCGCCGCGATGCCTGTTCCATGGCGTGGTGAATTATTTCTGCCCTGTTGTTTCAGTTTGCTGTTGGATCCGGCGCTAATCAAAGAATTCGGCTTGCGCGAAAAGCAATCTAATGGTGTCGTAAGTTGAACATTTTCCATTTGCCGGAGGGTTTTATGCTGAACAGAAAGCGGGCGCTGGTAACAGGCGGCACGAGTGGGATTGGCTTGGGTATTGCGCAAAAGCTCCAGTCGATGGGCGCAACGGTCATCATCAATAGCCATGAGAAACCTGAAGACGTTGCTTCGGTACTGGCCAGAGTGAATGAAGGTGACTATCCGCCGATGGTGTTTGCGCAGGCCGACATGTCCGATCATTCCGCAATTGATGCTATGTTCGATCGGATCACGGCAGAACACGGGCCTATTGACGTTCTGGTCAACAACGTTGGCATTCAGCACGTTCAGCCTGTGTCCGAGTTTCCCGTAGAGAAGTGGCAGCAAGTTCTCGAGATCAATCTGTCGTCAGCATTCTATCTGACAAAAAGAGTGTTACCAGGCATGAGTGCGAAAGGCTGGGGCAGGGTGATCAATCTTGCTTCTGCACATGGGCTGGTCGCTTCGCCGTTTAAGTCAGCTTACGTGGCTGCTAAACACGGGATGTTAGGACTAACGAAAGTGACAGCGCTGGAACATGCTGAGGACGGCATTACGTGTAATGCGATTTGTCCGGGGTACGTTTGGACACCGCTCGTTGAAAAACAACTTGCTGATCAGTGCAAGGTTCACAATATGAGCAAAGAAGAAGTGATCAACCAAATCATGCTTCAACCTCAGCCAACGAAGAAGTTCGTTCAGATCGAAGAAGTTGCGGAACTCGCCGGGTTCCTTTGTCATGACTTGGCGGCGTCAATCACGGGCGCGTCCATCCCAATTGATGGCGGATGGACAGCTCGCTAGATGCTAGCTATTCCCAATTATAGTTGAAGCTAACGCTAATGCGATCATCTTCGGCCATGTTCATTGGTACTTCGTGACGCAACCAGCTTTCCCAGAGCAACACATCGCCAACTTCCGGAGCCACATAGATGAAGTTTTGTAGCTCTTCATCAGCGTTCTTTTCTCGACCGGGCGCGGCCATCATCATCTGAAGACGCGGATCTTCCAGCTTGAGTGCGCTGGTGCCTTCGGGCATTGCCACATATGTGGTGCCACTGATGACGCTATGGGGATGAATGTGAGACGAATGGATGCCACCAGTTGGCAGAATGTTGATCCAAATAGAATCCATCTTTAACTCACGACCATCAAGGTCTAGCTGTAGGTTCTTCGCGAACGCCGTTACGTGTTGATCTAGAACTTTGGTGAGTTCTTCAAATAGCGGGAATCGCCAAGCTAAATCAGCAAGTGATGCGTAGCTGGTGTAGCCAGGATAATCGTTCTTCTCACACCATTCTTGCCCTGCCTCGTCGTCTTGGGCGATGGACAGGCAGTATGTTTCAAGCTCGTCGCTATCTATCTTTTCGCCGAACTCCGAAAGTGCGGCTTGATAGAGGCGGGTGACGAATAGTGATTTGATTTTTGACATGAAGGAATTCTTATCTCAGTGCTTGGCGTTAATCTAGAGGTCTTGTTTTTGACTAGCCCCAACCAATTGATTGATTGGCAAGTTCGGCCAGAAGTAAGCCAGCGGAAAGCGCAGCACCAACAAGCCCCAAGTGTTTCCATGATTTCAATGAAATTGGTGCGTCGGCTTTGCCACCAATGCGCCAAAGCGAAACATTGACCAAAGTGAAAACAATTAGAATGACGATAGATGTGGTTTTGGCGAGCTGTGCCAACGGGAAGCTCAAAGCAAGTATTGCAATGAGTATCGAAACAAACACTGTCGCCCGAACTGGGGTCTTCCGTTTTTCGTCGAGCTTTGCAAACGCGTTTGGCAACAGTCCTTCTTTGCTCATGCCGAAAATTACTCGGGACGCCATCACGATTTGAACGAGTATTCCATTGACCATTGCGATGGTTGCGGCGGCTGCAATTAGTTGCCCGTTTTGACCTGAGAGTTGGCCGAAGAGTTCGGCAAGCGGTGCCTCACTCTGTGCGATCTGATTTGGGTTTGGAGCGGACACGGCTATCAAGGCCACAAGTGCATAAATGATGACAGTAATGACCAGCGTGATGATGATCGCCTTGGGAACGTTCTCATGTGGGTTGATGGTTTCTTCCGCCATGTTTTCGATGTCTTCAAAGCCAACGAAGGCAAAGAACGCCAAAAGTGTGGTGGAGGTGATTGCAGACCATTGGACTATGTCCGTTGGTGGGGTGAATGCTTGTATCCAGTTTTGAGCAACCAATAGGTTGTCGAAGCCGAATAGTACGATGACGCAGAGCGCACCTAGTTCAATTACTGTAATGACCGCGGCAAAGATAACGCTTTGCTTCACGCCTATGCTCGCAACTGTTGCTAGCAGCGCCAATATACCCAATGCCAAAACGGGTAGCGGAAGAGGAACGATTTGCGCCATGTATCCGGCAAAAGATATGGTGATCACCGCGCTTGAAATGATGGCAGTTAGTGTTACGCCAATACCAACGAGCTGCCCCCAAGTCGGGCCAATACCAATCTTTACGAAAATTGCTTCTCCGGCCGCGCGCGGATAGACGGCGGCAAGCTTTGCGTAAGAAAGCCCGGTTGCTGCGGCTACGATGCCTGCAAGTAAAAAGCTGATTGGCGCTTTGGATCCGGCTATAGCAATCGTTTCACCAATAAGCGCAAATATGCCTGCGCCTATGGTTACGCCTACGCCATAGAACACCAGCATTGGCAACGTAAGAGTGCGATTTAGTTTTGTTTGAGTATTGGACATCTATCGACCTATTGGTTTCTCAAAGGTCAGACTAATGGCGTTGACGGATTATGCTTTGATTTGGCTCAAAGGCCACGAACGCCCATTGTTGGGCGTTCGAAGATATTCTCAAAAACTCTAACTGACTTTTTGATCTGTCAGTTTTTCGGTTTTAGGTGCTTCTATGTGTTCGACAAAGTTACCCATAACAAAAGAGGCCAAATCCGCATGTGGCATCGGGCGACCATATAGGTAGCCTTGGAAATGGTCACACTCAAGGTTTGCAAGTGTTTCAGCCTGAGCTGAAGTTTCAATGCCCTCTGCGGTCACTGTCATGTCTAGTCTATGGCCTAGCATGATGATTGTATCCAAAATCTCACGCACTTTATCCTCATCGGCTTCAAGTCCATCGATGAAGGATTTGTCGATTTTGATTTTGTTAAATCCAAATTGCCAAAGGTAGGCAAGGCTCGAGTAGCCTGTGCCAAAATCATCCATGGCGAGGGAAATGCCCATATCACCGAGTTCCGCGAGCTGTGCAGATACCGACTCGGTGTTTTCCATCAACAAGCTTTCGGTGATTTCAAGCTCGAGGCGAGAAGGGTCTGCGCCACTGCGCATCAATATGTCTTGAACTTCTTCAACCAACGTTTCGTCTTCGAACTGGCGCGATGATAAGTTCACAGAAACAAAAACGCCTTTCGGCCAATCATTAGAAGCAAATGCGGCTTGCTCGATGACCCATGCACCAATTGGCTTAATGAGGCCCATTTCCTCAGCCACTGGAATAAACTCTAATGGAGGAATGTTTTTGCCATCTCGGTCAGTCAGGCGGAGCAGCGCTTCAAAACCAGCAACCTTTTCGTCTGATCGACGAAGCAAAGGCTGATAGTGAACGTTTAGGCGGTTTTCTTCCAATGCATTGGTAAGTGCTGCCTCAATAACTCGACGTGCTTCAATAGTTGCCTCAAGTGCTGATGTATAAATCGTACATGTGTTCCGACCGTCAAGTTTTGATTGATAAAGCGAAATGTCAGCTTTTTGCATGCGGTCTTCGAACGATAGGTCTTTAGCGTAATTGTCGAAATGAATGCCTGCAGAAATGCTTCCCGAGATTGTAGTTCCATCCATACGAAGTGGTTTTGTTGCTTCTAGGCGAATTTTTTCGGCAATGGCTTTCGCTCGCGCGACGCTGCTTTTCGGCGAAACAATAACGATCTCATCGCCGCCCATACGACCGACAAGTGCATCAGGGTCAACTTCAGCCAAAATGGTTTTGCCAATGTGTTTCAAAAAGGCATCGCCAGCTTTATGGCCAAAGCTGTCATTAATGGTTTTGAATTTGTCGATATCAATAAATGTGACAGCAAGATCCTTAAGAACGAAATCCCCATGCGTCAGCCGTTTTTTGATACATTTAGTAAAACTCGCACGGTTCATAAGACCGGTGGTCAAGTCGAACTTTGCCAAATAGTCCGCTCTAGACCGTGCCTTGTTCTCCTGAACAGTTTTGAACATGAATCCCAAGTATGGAACCCCAAATGCAATGATCAAAACACCGCCAAGTACCAATGCAACGAAGTTGAACGAATTGCTCAATAGAGATGCGACGGGTGTTTGATCTAAGTAGACTTCCACAACGCCAACAATGGAATTCGAGCTGCCAAAAACGGGCACGTAAGCTTCAACATATAGGTCAGGCCGATTTGCCTTTTGAGTACCATCGTTCAGTGACACATTTGCGATGCCGGAAGACAGAACTAGCGCAGCTTTGCCGCTATGGTCGCCAGATGCGCCAGCTTCTAAATTTTTTGCCAGCTCGTCAGAGATGAGAACTAAACTGCCAGTACCATCGAATAGTTTGAATCTGAAAACATCACCGATTTCCGCCGCTGCTGAAATCTGGTTTTGCTGCTGGCTGTTTGGGCGACCAGAAACGATCAGCTCTGGAAGTGCTTCCATGTGAGTGACGAAATAGCCTGCCCAGTCACGCGCTTTTCGTTCAGCGTCGACGGCGACAACATAATTGACCGTGTTTGAAATGGTTAGTTGGACAACCCATACCAAACCAATGAGTGTCGCAGCGGCCAAAGCCAAAGGGCGGATAGTTTTGTACATTATCTAGCTACTCAAGTTACTTGTTTAATCTCTAGATAATCTACGTAGTTTGTTAAATTTGTACTTTTTTGTAATTACATGTTCTGATGAATAAGTATTTGACCTGTTCCTTGGTCCCCGGGGAGAGGATTCTATAGACTAACTTGCTGATTGTATTGAATTATAGTGTTGTTAACCGCAAAGGTGAAACGTCGTAATTTTCATACCTCAGTTTGAAGAAACTAGCCGAACAGGAAGTGGTGCGCCAAAAGTGGGGCGCATGATATTGTTGTTAAGTTCATTCACTGGAGCCGGCCTGCCGAATAAATATCCTTGAAAGCTGTCACAGCCTAGCGACAAAAGCATGTCAGCTTGTGCCTGATGTTCGATACCTTCTGCTGTAACGCTCATATCTAGTCGATGTCCAAGGATGATGATCGTGTCAAGGATGTCGCGCACGCGCTCTGGGTCGGATTCCCATCCGTCAATGAAAGACTTGTCGATCTTGAGCTTGTTAAATCCGAATTTCCAAAGATAGGACAGGCTTGAGTATCCAGTACCAAAGTCATCCAGAGCCAAGGATATACCTGCTTCTCGTAGTGAAGTCAGTTGGTCGAGGACTTGTTCGGTATTGTCCAGAAGCAAGCTTTCAGTGACTTCTATCTCTAAGCGAGAGGGGTGGAATGCTGCCCTAAGCAGAATGTCTTGGATGTTCTCTACAAGCTCTAGGTCTTTGAATTGGCAAGGAGAGAGATTTACAGAAACTGTAATGTCTCTTGGCCATGATTTGGCGGCGCAGACGGCCTTCTCAATAACCCACAGTCCAATGTTGGTGATCTTTCCCATTTCTTCGGCCACGGGTATGAACTCTAGCGGCGGAATTTGCTCGCCGTTTTGGTCTTTCAATCGCAAAAGAGCTTCATAGCCCCCAATTTTCATTGATCTGGCATTTATGAGCGGCTGGAAGTGCAGTTCAAGACGCCGCTCAAGCATTGCGTTGTCTAGAGCACTTTCGATGTGGCGCCTCCGCTTAACAAGTTCTTCGAGCTCTAAAGTATAAAAGACATGTCTGTCACGACCCTCAAGTTTGGCATTCTTCAAGGCAATATTTGCCTTGATAAGGCGTTGATCAAAGCCCATCTTGCCTGAATTGCGATCATAGTGAATACCAATGGACACTGTGCTGGATATGGATTTGTCTTCGAAGACGAATGGTGCTGAACATCGAATACGAATTCGCTCGGCGAGGTCCGCCGCCTTCTCAATTATAAATTGTTCGCTTGTCACGACAAAATCATCGCCGTTGTAACGACATGCAAGGCCGTGATCTTTCAGTTCTGACAAAATTGCGCGGCCAACATGCTCTAGAAATGCGTCACCCGCTTTGTGGCCGTATGTTTCATTTACTTTCTTGCAACCGTCGGTTTCAACCAGCATCGTCGCAATAAGTGGGGCATTGATTTCTCCAGACTTCTGCTGATCATTCAATTTGATCATCATATTGTCTCTGTTCATCAAGCCGGTCGTTTTGTCGAAATGTGTAAGGTATTCAGCTTTCTTGCGTGCCAAGTTCGCCTGCCGTCGTTTGTGCAATAGTGCAAGGTACGGAATGGCGAAGGTCAAAAGAAGTAAGAATGCAACACAGAACGAAATCATGTTGATTTTATCGGTCAAAAACACGACGGCGGATGTTTCATCAACATAAATATCTAGTATTGCAACCAACTTGCCGTTTTCGTTCCGCAGCGGTTTGAATACCTGAATTTGAACAGACTGCTGGCCTGAGCCAAGTAGATTTCGATGTCTACGAATTACTGTTTCACCTGTATTCAAGACCTCAGATATCTCTGATTGTTGAATTGGTCCCATTGGTCCCAACAACCATTTGGGTTGTGGATTTTCTCGAATAGATTGGAATGACAGTCTTCCACGGCGATCGAAGATCGCAACGCCATAAACGTTGCCGTAACTTGTCGCTCTGCGAATTTGTTCGCGTTGTGCTGCAGTAGCTGACGCACCATTGGCGAGTTTGTCAAAACTGTCTGTGTTCGTTCTTACAAGCTTCGCCCAGTCCGTGGCTTTCGCGCCAGCATCGGCTTCAATCAAAAAATCTATTGCACTTTTTGAGGCGACGAGGCTGCCCATTGCGGCCGCACAAATGAACAGTACTGCGAGAAAAGTGATCAGTATTTTTTTTAACATAGACGGGTGAATTCCAAAGGTTTTCTCGATAGTCGTCCCGATTTGTTAAATTTGTACTTTTACGTACATCTCGCTGTTTGAATTAGTTTTTTTTGATGTGTGTCGACTGGAAAAAATTTGCATTCCGGGCTCGGAATGTGTGTAACCCTTTGAAAAATAAGTATTTAGTTTTTGTTTACTACGGTGGTATGTTTTCTCTCGGAAGAGGCTGTGAAGTTGGAAAAGCGCGTCATTCTGTTCACTTGACTTAGTTGCAGTTGAAACTAATTTGTGAAATGTGCCTGAATTCGCGCTAGTGTGCCTTGACGGTCGCAAAAATCGGCGGCGATTTGTGGCCAAAGCGAAGACACCCGTTTGCGGGAATAGATAGGGAATTTTATGGCCAAGGCATTTGCATCCACAGGTGATATGGAAGACAAGAAGATTTCGTTTACGAAAGTAGGGCGAGATTTATACGCCTTCACAGCCGAAGGCGACCCAAACACTGGGGTCATCATTGGCGATGACAGTGTAATGATTATTGATGCCCAAGCGACGCCGCGGATGGCGGATATGGTCATCGAGAAAATTCGAACCGTAACTGACAAGCCAATTAAGTATGTGGTTCTTACACACTATCACGCAGTGCGTGTGCTTGGTGCGTCTGCCTACGGCGCAGAACAAGTGATTATGTCTGAAAAGGCGCGTTCTATGGTTGCTGAACGCGGGCAAGAGGATTGGGATAGTGAGTTTGGACGTTTCCCTCGGCTATTCCAAGGGCATGAAAGCATCCCAGGTCTTACGTGGCCGACAACGACTTTTTCAAAGCGAATGAGTGTTTACATGGGTAAACGTCGTGTTGACCTGATGCACCTTGGCAGAGCGCATACGGCAGGCGATATTGTTGCTTATGTTGGCGATGAGAATGTGATGTTTACAGGCGACATCGTTGAGTACAAGTCAGCATGTTATTGTGGCGACGGTCATTTCCATGACTGGCCGCAAACGCTGGAAGCCATTCGCAGCTGGAATGTGGATGCTATCGCACCTGGGCGTGGCGACGCGCTGGTAGGCTCCAAACTTGTGAACGCTGCACTAGACAGCACATCTGATTTTGTTAAGTCGACTTATTACCCGGCAGCTCGGGTAGCACTTCGAGGTGGAACGCTGAAAGAGGCTTGGGATGCGGTGCGCGCTGAATGTGACCCTAAGTTCGGCGATTATGCAATCTATGAGCACTGCTTGCCGTTCAATGTTGCTCGTGCATTTGATGAAGCCATGGATATCGACAATCCACGCATTTGGACAGCACGGCGCGACATCGACATGTGGAGCCAACTGCAAGGCTAACATTGTGATGTTGCAAACATTCTTTTGGGAGGAAGAATGACCAAAATTTTCGAAAAACCGCTTTATCCTTATCGACGTTCGGCGGATCAAGACGCGGCAAGCATAGCTAGGCATCCCGTTGTAATCATTGGCGCTGGACCTGTGGGTCTAGCGGCGGCGATCGATTTGGCACAGCAAGATGTGCCCGTTGTGGTCGTTGATGAAAATGACAAAGTTAGCTGGGGTTCTCGTGCGATTTGTTTCGCTAAGCGGCCGCTGGAGATATTGGATAGGCTTGGTTGCGGTGATGAGTTTGTAGAAAAGGGCGTTGTTTGGGATAGTGGGAAAGTCTTCTTCGACGAGCGCGAAGTGTACAACTTTGAACTTTTGCCAGAAGACGGTCACAAGCGACCAGCTTTCATAAACCTGCAACAATACTACTTCGAGCAATACCTTGTTGAGCGTGTATTTGAGCTGCAACAAGCTGGTAAGAGCATTGAACTCCGCGGCGGAAACAAAGTCACCAGTGTTGAACCTGACGAAATGGGCGCACGTGTTTCTCTTGAGACGCCTGAAGGGGCGTATCAAATCGACGCGGACTGGCTAATCGTATGTGATGGAGCAGCGTCACCGGTTCGGCAAATGCTCGGCTTGGATTTTGATGGCCGAGTGTTTGAAGATAATTTCTTGATCGCCGATGTGGTGATGGAAGCTGACTTCCCGATAGAACGTTGGTTCTGGTTTGACCCTCCGTTCAATCGTGGCCAATCCGCTTTGCTACACTCCCAACCAGACAATGTCTGGCGCATCGATTTACAGCTTGGCTGGGATATCGACAAGGAAGAAGAAAAGAAGCCGGAAAATGTTATCCCGCGTTTGAAAGCTATGCTTGGTGAGGACGCGAGGTTTGAGCTTGAGTGGGTCTCTATTTATACGTTCCAATGTCGGAGAATGGAAAAGTTCCGGCACGGCCGGGTGCTGTTCGCTGGAGATGCTGCACATCAAGTCTCGCCATTTGGCGCTCGCGGTGCCAACTCTGGTTTGCAAGATACAGACAACCTCGTTTGGAAGTTAAAGTTGGTACTTGATGGTAACGCGCCGGAAACGCTTTTAGACACTTACAATGAAGAACGTGTTTTTGGGGCAGATGAGAATATTCTGAACTCTACTAGATCGACAGATTTCATAACGCCGAAATCAAAGATAAGCAGGTCATTTCGCAATGCAGTCCTAGACCTCGCAGAACAATATGAATTTGCCCGACCTCTGGTAAATTCGGGTCGGCTATCTGTTCCTGCTGTTTATGATAAGTCTTCCTTGAATTCGAAGGACCACAGTGGATTTCCGCAACGAACACGGCCAGGTGCGAGTTTTGTTGATGCTCCGCTAGATGACGGTTGGCTTGGCGACAGGCTTGGTAATTGTTTTCAATTGCTGCTGATTAATGCAACCGCATCAGAAAGCATTGTAATGGACGGCAATGAAGTTGCTGCGGTTCATGCGGACACCGAAAATGGCTCGAATGAGTTACTTCGCGAACGTTACTTGGGAATTACCTCCACTGGAGTTTATCTTTTCCGGCCCGACCAGCATGTCGTTGCAAGATGGTCGGCGTTTGATCTTGAGGAAGTCCAAGCCGCGATCCGAAAAGCTATGGGACAATTGACATGACGTTGATTACTAAGCCAAATCTTAAAAACCCGGACGACTTTTATGCAGATCTGCTGCTCGTGCACGAAGGACTTTCTGATGAGCAGAGCATGGATCTAAACTCTAGATTGATCCTGATTTTGGCAAATCATGTTGGCGACAATAATGTGCTGAGTGACGCTTTAAATGCGGCTTCAAAAGCCGCAAATTCCAAAGTATAGCGGTAGAGCGCCTTTGTGGGCTATCTGGAAGCTGGTACGAAACGCTGTCGGCGATCTTCAGTGTGCGTACAGTTCTGACGACAAGTGTTCAAACGACACTATCTAATACGATCGCCAATACTTAAAACTTGAATAAAAGGTCAACTATAGCTTTGTAACCACCTTCACATTGAACAAGACTAACTCTAGTATAGAGGCTTGAATGTTTGACTGAACCTCTGCGTTTTGGTAGGACCAATTCATGACTACTAGAAAAATTGAAGATCCGCAGAAGTCTCCGACAATGGCGTCTGGCGAGTTTAAAACAGCACAAGTTATTGGGCTTCATTCTAAACGGGATGAACTGCTCGAGTCTGCAATTGTGCTGTTTACACAATCAAAATTTTGGAATGTCCCGTTGGCTGCAGTTGCCAAACATGCTGGGGTCAGCATCGGCAGCATGTCGAACTATTTTCCAACTAAGGAATTGTTAGTTCGTGATGTCATGATCCATCTCAAGCGAGAAATGATCGTCGCTGCCCGCGAAGGATTTGATATCGAGGCGGATTTTCGAGACCAGCTCGAACTATTGTGGTGCAATGGTTTGAAGTGGGGCCTTGCAAATTGGGCAAGATTTCAATTAATGGACCAAATTCGCGTTTGTGAAGAAGTGTCTCAACATGACTTGAATGCTGTTGGTGACGTTTATGCGGACACCGCAAGCCTGTTTGAGTATTCAATAAACCAAGGTTTGATTGAACGACTTAGTCCATATCTTCTTTCAGAAATAATGTATCGACAGGCACAGGCTGCGGCAGAGTTCTTGATGTGGACCGACGGTTTAACAGAGCCGGAAATAAATGCGCATATACACACGTGCTTTGATGTTTTCTGGCGTGGTATCAAATCTAAATAGCCAACCGACCCGTTTCTAGTGCTATTCGGCTGTAATAATCGCAGTCAGTTCAGCTACCATTTGATCTACCAAGTCACGATCTCCACGCGTCTCGATATTGATGCGCAGTAATGGTTCAGTGTTCGAAGAGCGAACATTAAACCGCCAATTGCTGAACTCCACACTCAAACCATCGATATACTCGACCCTTAGAGCGTCTGCGGCATACTTGACTTCGATTGCTTTGATGATGGCTTTGGCGTCTTTGACTTTAAAGTTGATTTCACCAGAGCAAGGGAACTTGTCAATTCTCGCATTGACCATGTCTTTTAAAGTTGTGCCGCTTGCAGACATTTCCGCAACAATGGCAAGCCAGGGCAACATACCTGTATCGCAGAAACTAAAGTCATCAAAATAGTGATGAGCACTCATTTCCCCGCCATAGATTGCTTTTTCTTCGCGCATGATTTGTTTGAAGAAAGCATGTCCGGTGCGAGAAACAATTGGTATGCCACCAGCTTCTTCAACGATGTCTATTGTGTTCCACGTCAGTCTTGGATCGTACACAATTTTGCCGCCAGGCTTTGATCGCAATAGTGTTTGTGCAATTAGACCAACCAGATAATAACCTTCAACGAACTCACCGGTGTGATCGTAGAAAAAACAACGGTCGAAATCACCGTCCCAAGCGATGCCTAAATCCGCGCCATGTTCTTTGACAGCGTTAGCTGCTGTTGCCCTTTTCTCAGGCAAAAGGGGGTTTGGAATACCATTCGGCAGATTGCCATCAGCTTCGTGGTCAACTTTGATAAATGTAAATGGCAAATGTGGTTCAAGCGCATCAATTATAGCGCCTGCACAACCGTTGCCTGCATGACACACAATTTTGAGCGGTTTTAGTTTTAGTCCTTCAACCTGCTTCAGTAGGCGGTTCACATACTGTGACCTGTCTAAGGTTTCGAGCTTTTTTCCGCGTGTGGCGTAGTCAACTTTTGCAAACTGGCGTTCGCTCATGACCGCTTCTTCTAAAGGCATTAATGCGTTTTCCGCCGTTGCGGCCTGCGCGCCTTTGAGAACCATCTTGATGCCATTGTAATCAGACGGGTTATGCGAAGCTGTCACCATTAGGCCAGCATCGGCGCCGCTGGTGTCGGTGTGAAAGTAGACTTCCTCCGTGCCGCATTGGCCTACAGGCAGCACATCAATGCCGCAATCCATTAGACCTTGTGTAATCGCTTCAGCAAATGTGGCGCTATCCAACCGCATGTCGTGTCCCACAACTACACGACCGCTGGACAAAAGCTCAGCCACGGCTTGGCCGAAACGGTAAGCAAACGGAACATTGATCTGGTCCGGAATAAGACCGCGTACGTCATATGCTTTAAAGGGTGAATTTGCCATCGGTGTTGCGCCTAACAAGCTGAATAGGTTCGTAATAGTGCTCGACATATAGGAGTTTCAAGCCTAGCTGTCGATTGCTGATTGGAATTTCTAATGTGAAAGCTAGTTTTAGTTTAGCTGTTTAGCATTTGTATCTTGATCAATCTGGTAAGAGCAAGATTTGCCGCCGCCGGCTTGCTTTGCTTGGTACATAGCGAAATCAGCGGCATGGATGATTTGGTCAACAGTTTTGCCGTCTTGATCAAGATTAGCGATGCCAATACTCGCGCTGATAGATAGTTTATGACCATCGTAGCGGATTGGCTGTTCGATTGCCTCGATAAGTCTTTTTGCGACGCGATCGATGATAACATCGGCCTGTTTTTGTTCGAGCTCTTTTCGTTCCAGCATGATCGCAAATTCGTCGCCGCCAAGACGCACCGCGATGTCGTTGTCCCGTAATGAGTTTGACAGCCGATTGGCAATCTCACAAAGAACGAAGTCTCCAGCAGCGTGGCCATAAAGGTCATTGATCGGTTTGAAATTGTCCAAATCGATGAAGAACAGCATTCTGTATAAGTCGCTACCAGCTTGCCGTTCCACTGAAGCACCAAGCGCCTTTGTAAACATTCGACGATTTGGCAGGCCTGTTAGCGGATCCTGGTTTGCAAGCTTTGTCGCCAGTTCCTGTGCAGCCTTTGTTTCGTCGTGCGCAGCGTGAAGTTCTGCCATGCTTTTGTCAAAAAAATCCTGCGCAATTTTTGATTGTTGTTTCTCTTTACGCTTGAGCTCGGTGATATCAGTGTCGGTGCCAAAAACGCGAGCAGCAGTGCCGTCAGGGTTCGTTTCAACAACGACACCTTGGCTTAGGATCCAAACGTACTCCCCATTTGCGTGCTTTTCGCGATATTCAAGAATGTTGTCGTCTGGGCGTTCTTCATTTTGAACGCGAATTTGCTCGATGATGTGATCTCGGTCTTCGGGGTGCAAGCGCTCAACCCAAGCATCGTGATGATTAGGCACTTCTTGGCCAACAGGAAGACCGCGTAGTTTATACCAGAAGTCCGAGTACCAAACACGCCCATTGTTGATGTCGACGTCCCACACACCTTGCGCAGCATTTTCGAGAGCGAAGTTTATTCTGTCGTTGCGTTTGAGTTCGTGTTCGATGTTTTCAATTCTGATCGCAATCGAAGTAACATCATTGTGTGATGCGGCTTGAGCGAAGGAAATCGAAGCACGCGCTGGGAATTCTCGACCGTCTTGGCGAACGCAGGTCCACTCAATTTCAGTTATGTCGTCACTAAACCGCAGGTTCTGCCGTTGAAGTTCGAATTGTTCAGGGAACTGGAAATTTGCTAGGACTTCATGAATGTCCAACCCAACCGTGCCGCCGCGGTCGTAACCAAGCGTGGTTTCAAAGGCGCCGAAAGTTGAAGTAATCTTGCCATCAAGTTGAACAATGGCAACGCCTCGTTCGTGCACAACTCTTGGGCGTTCGACGACAGGCGAAAGCGTTTTTGATCCAGAGCTGGTACGTATTTCGGGTTTCATGCATGTATTTGTAGCTTAACTTGTTAAAAAACTACCAAGAATACATAGTTAAACGACCGTTTAAGATCAGGGTTCAAAGCGCTTTTCTATTGCTGTGAGAGCATTGAGTAAGTGTTCGGCATCATCCTCACCTATCGAATTTATAAAATTCTTCTCGAATACCCGCGCTACTTCTATTAGATCTTTATAAGTAGTTTTACCGATAGTTGTGAGTTCTAGGTGTTCAAGTCTGCGGTCAGCGGGATCTGGTGTTCTTTTGACCCAGCGACGCTTTTCCAATGCGAATACTGCACGAGAGACTTTGGTTTTGTGCATTGGGGAATGAAGGCAAATTTCACGCGCTGTGATAATGCCGAATTGACCAATGGTTGCGAAAGTCCGCCATTCTGGACGAGTAAGGCCGTAGCGTCTTTTGTATTCGCGAGCGAATTTTTGCGATACTTTTTCAGCGGCGAGATTGAGCCGGTAAGGTAAGAAGTTCTCTAGCGCGAGAAAGTCCGCCGATTTTGTAGTCTGATCATCCATTGAATATATCTCCCTTGTTTGATAGTTACATAAACAATGGTTACGTGTGCAACAATAATTTTGCCTTTGGAAAAATAGATGGGGTCCAATGGTGTTCATATGAGCAAAAATGATCTGACTTACATGCCGGGTTTCGGCAATGATTTTGAAACTGAAGCTTTGCCGGGCGCTTTGCCTCAAGGCCAAAACAGTCCGCAAAAGTGTGCTTACGGCCTTTACGCTGAGCAGCTTTCAGGTTCGCCGTTTACGGCGCCGCGCGGCACAAACGAGCGTTCCTGGCTTTATCGTATTCGACCAAGCGTCCGACATACCAAACGCTTTAAGCCATATGCTTTACCGTTTTGGAAAACGGCGCCCGCGAAAGTTGATGGGGATCTGCCGATTGGTCAAATGCGCTGGGATCCAATTCCCATGCCAGATGAACCAACCAACTTCATTCAAGGCATAAAAACCATTACGACAGCTGGTGATGTTTATACGCAGGTCGGCATGGCGACACATGTCTATGCCTGCAACGCCTCAATGGAAGACGACCATTTTTTCAATGCGGATGCTGAACTGTTGGTGGTCCCAGAAATAGGTGACTTGCACATCTTCACGGAAATGGGGAAATTCGACGTTGCCCCAGGTGAGATCGTGGTCATTCCACGTGGCATGGTTTTCAAGGTGAGTGTTGAAGGCGATGTGCGCGGATACATTTGCGAGAATTATGGCGCTAAGTTCACGTTGCCTGATCGTGGACCAATTGGTGCGAACTGTTTGGCGAACCCGCGCGATTTCAAAACACCTGTTGCTGCCTTTGAAGAAAAGGACACGCCTTGCCGTGTTGTAGTGAAATGGTGCGGTAGGTTTTATGAAACTGAAATTCCGCATTCACCGCTGGATGTGGTGGCTTGGCACGGTAATTACACGCCATACAAATATGATCTGGCGACATATTCGCCCGTTGGCTCAATTCTGTTTGATCACCCAGACCCGTCGATCTTTACCGTGCTGACGGCGCCGTCAGGTGAAGAGGGCACTGCCAACATTGATTTCGTGATCTTCCCGCCGCGCTGGTTGGTTGCTGAGCATACGTTCCGTCCGCCTTGGTACCACCGCAACATTATGTCGGAATTCATGGGGCTGATTACGGGGCAGTATGATGCGAAAGAAGAAGGCTTTGTGCCCGGCGGTATGAGCTTGCACAATATGATGCTACCACACGGGCCTGATGCTGGTGGTTTTTACAAGGCATCGACTTCGGACTTGAAGCCGCACAAACTTGAAAACACAATGGCCTTTATGTTCGAAACGCGGTTCCCGCAGCTGTTGACCGAATATGCTGCCAAGCTAGAAACACAACAAGATAATTACATCGATTGCTGGGAAGACTTGAAAAGTCATTTCGACGGCACGCCTGAAGGAAATTGGGACTAGAATATGAAACTTGCAACTCTTTCAAATGGCACCCGCTATGGTGTGCTTGTTGTCGTTAGTCGTGACTTGGCGCGTTATGCAGAGGCTGCGGATGTTGCGCCAACCATGCGCGCGGCAATTGATGATTGGGCGACTTCCGAGGCTCCGCTTCAGGCACTTTCGGACAAGCTGAACGCGGACCAGTCTTTTGGCGAAGCGTTCGACCCGTTAAAAGCAATGGCCCCTTTGCCAAACCCAAGCCAATGGGCAGACGGCTCGGCTTACGTCAATCACGTTGAATTGGTGCGTAAGGCTCGTGGCGCTGAATTGCCACCAAGTTTCTGGGAAGACCCATTGATGTATATGGGTGCGCCAGATGCCATGTTGGGTGCGCACCAAAATGTTGAAGTTGGCTCTGAGAGCTGGGGCATCGACATGGAAGCTGAAGTTGGTGTGATTTGTGATGACCTTAAGATGGGCATTTCAGCGGATGACGCGGCTTCAAAGATCAAGCTGATCGTTTTGCTAAACGACGTAAGCTACCGCGCGTTGATTCCGGGTGAATTGGTCAAAGGCTTTGGCTTTTTGCAATCAAAGGGTGCAACCGCCTTTGCACCAGTTGCCATCACGCCTGATGAGCTTGGCGAACATTGGAAAGACGGCAAAGTCCACCGCGATATGCTTGTGCAATACAATGGTGATGCGTTTGGCAAAGCCGACGCTGGCACCGACATGACGTTCAACTTCCCAACCATTGTGGCTCACGCCGCGAAAACGCGTCACATTGCTGCCGGTGCGATCATTGGTTCGGGAACGGTTTCGAACAAAGATGCAGATGGCACACCGGGTAAGCCTGTGCGCGATGGCGGCCTAGGATATTCTTGCATTGCTGAGATTCGCATGATTGAAACCATTGAGGATGGTGCGCCTAAAACCGAGTTTATGAAATTCGGCGATCAAGTGCGCATCGAGATGCTCAACGACGATGGCTCAAGTGTTTTTGGCGCCATTGATCAACAGATCGTCGAGCTAAAATAGGTTTTGGAGCGCCAATATGTCAGACACAAAATTGTACAATTATTGGCGTTCTTCCGCTGCTTATCGTGTGCGGATCGCACTAGCGCTTTGCGATATTCCGTATGAAACGATCGATGTAAACCTGCTTGAGGGTGCGCACAAAGGCGAGTCATACCAGATGCTCAACCCGCAAGGCTTGGTGCCAACGATTGAACTTGATGGCATGCTGTTCACTCAGTCTGTTGCCATCATCGAATATTTGGCTGAAACCCACCCAGCTGCGGGTTTGATGCCGGAAGATGCGCTGGATCGTCAACGCGTTCGCACATTATCCCACGCCATTGCCATGGATATTCATCCGGTTTGCAATTTGGGCGTAACCCAACATATCACCAAGACATTTGACGTCGGCAAGGACGAAGTGCGCGACTGGTTCCAGCACTTCATCTCCCAAGGCCTGACAGCCTATGAAGGCATGTTGCAGCAACAGTCCGACAGCAAATTCTCATTCGACGATACTCCGTCAATGGCCGACTGTTGCTTAATGCCCCAACTCTACAATGCCCGCCGCTGGGAAGTTGACCTTTCTGACCGTGAACGTATTTTGGAGATCGAGAACAACTGCCAAAATCATCCTGCGTTTCAGACTGCCCATCCGGATAAGTTCGCGCCAGAGGGCTAAGAGCAGTCCTGAGGACATCCCCTGCGCTCAACGATGTTGCCTGGCTCTTTTCTGATTTGGACAATATAGACTGGTCGTGCAGCGTCCGTGTGTTCGTTTTGAAGAAACAGCCGTAGCGTGCAATTTCACGAAGGTGCCTTTCTTCTCTCACACATGTGAGAGGTGCTTTTTTGTTGAACAAGACCAACAGCGTTGTCATAAAGTGGCGCTGAAAAATAAATTTGAGGAAAATTATGATTCCGGGCTCAACAAATCCGCGCTACATACTTTTTTTGCTTATCGCTATCCTCGCGGTAAACCAAATGGATCGAACAATCATTTCGATCCTGCTTGATGACATTTCCAAAGAGTTCGCACTGACCAACACGCAACTGGGCCTTTTGTCGGGTGGTGTACTGATTGTTGCTTATTCTCTCTTTGGATTTCCGATTGCAAAGCTGTCTGCGCGATCAAGCCGCAAAAACATTATCGGGATCGCCACAGCCATATGGAGCCTATTGACGTTTTTTGTCGCTGGAGCGCAAAATTTTTGGCAATTGATGTTGGCACGGATTGGCGTTGGCATTGGTGAATCTGGCGCGGTGGTGCCAACACATTCCATTATCTCTGATATGTTCCCACCCGAGCGACGCACTTCGGCTATGGCAAGTTATGTGGTTGGGGCCAACCTTGGTGTTTTACTTGCGTTTCTGGTGGGTGGATTTGCTGGCCAATTGCTTGGTTGGCGATGGGCATTTGTGATTGCTGCTGTGCCGGGCCTGCTGCTAGCATTGGTGTTCTTTTTCACAGTGAAGGAGCCACCGCGGGCGCCAAATGTGTCGGATGAAATCGATAATCTGTTTCTCAGAACTCTGGGGGTCATATGGCAAGATCAAGGTCTAAGACATGCCTTGGTAGGGGTATCACTTGCCTCGATCTTGACCCATGCTGGCCTTGCCTGGAACGCGACATATATTATTCGTGCGCACGAACTTTCTCTGATTCAAACCGGCATATTCTTTGCCTTAAGTGCCGGCATCCTTGGTAGTCTTGTAACCTTTGGTAGCGGGTGGTTGGCCGATCATTTCGGCACGTCTCATCCAAGGTTTAGATTAGGCATGGTTGTTGCCGCTATCCTGATCGGCAAACCATTTTCAGCGGCATTTGCAATTTTAACCCCAACTGTTCCGGCTCTTATGTGTCTGCTTGTCCCTATCGGGCTAGCAAGCGTTTTTTGGGGACCAACATTTGCCTTTTTGCATGGACGAGTGGCACCGGAGATGCGCCCGATGGCGACGGCAATATTCATGTTTGCGTTTTCAATAGTTGGTGTTGGAATTGGCCCAACTCTCATCGGCGTTTTGAGCGATACAATATTTGCCAGTGAAGGCATAAAGTCATTGGGTTGGGCGATAATGACCGTCCAAATTATCGGGGTATGGAGTGCGTACCACTATTGGGTGGCGATGAAGACAATTCCTGACGTCGAGATGGTAGTGCGCTCTGAAACAAAAGGTACGTAAGCAAGATACCGCACTTCATGGCATGCAGCAGCAGCAGTCCGACAGCAAATTCTCATTCGACGATACTCCGTCAAAGGCCGAGTGTTGCTTAATGCCCCAACTCTACAATGCCCGTCGCCGTGACGTTTATCTGTCAGATTGCGAACGCATTCTTGAGATTGAAAAGAACGGCCAAGGTAACCGGGCGTTTCAAGGTGCTCATCCGGTTGAGTTTGTTCCAGAGGGCAATTCCGATTTTAAGGGTATTGCTGTGAACAAACGGTCATATTGGTATTTTACCAGCTGCGGCTTTATGCACAGCTGGCTTATGTCTTTCTTCCCTCGATTTCTCTCAAGATCGGTTGCTCAAAACTTTCTTGCGAAGTCCTTTTAAGTTTGCTGCCAAGAACGTTCCCATTGAAATTTTCATAACAGTGTGGCCCATCAGCCATCCCACGGCGCCCCTATTTGGCAGATACTCGAGTGACCATTTAACTTTTGAACGGGCGTTGGAGATTGGTTGAATTGAAATGTCCGCGACAACTGCGCGAAAGGGCAGCGTTCCAAACTCAGAAGCTTTCACACGAAGTTGCCTGTCGGGCGCCCAAATGATCACCTCTTCAACCATAGTTGTGCCATTCTCAAAGTTATTACGCCTTTTTGAACCAACTCCATCTTCGCCAGACGTCAATGCGTCGGTTGATTTCACAAATGGTGCAAACTCGTCGATAAACATGTAGCGGCCAATTACGTCCCAAATTTCTTGGAGAGACGCGTCTAATTCAAGATATTTAGATCGATAAATCATGTTTGTTTCATCCTGTGTTCGGAATGGATTTGTTGCTCTTGCTCTATTTCCTGATTTGTTAAACTCAGCCCTAGACAACATTTTCGATGGCTTCCGGTTCAAAAAGGGCAATTGAGTTCCCGTCTAGATCAAGAGCGTATTGAAAGCGGCCATTTGGCAGCTGCGATCGACCAGCTGGGATGTTGATTATCGGAGATACGAGTAAACCACCTTCTGCCTCGAAACGCTCGGCAGACGCTTCCAAACTATCAGGCACCACCAAATGTATAGTTGGTCCGGAATTATCTATTGCCGGTGTACCAGGATAAAAATGTCCAGAGACACCTTCTGTAGGATCCGTTGGAATAAACGAGATTGGATTACGACCACCATCTTGGCGCGTAAGCCCATAACCAAACACGTTATTGTAAAACGTGACGCTACGATCGAAATCACCAACAGGTATTTCCACCCAAATGATGGAATTGGCAGGAGAGAATGTCATTTTGTGTCCCTTTTTCAGTAAGTCTGGTAATACTAGCGCACGCCTACTGACACCATGCTGTCAGTAGTGTGGCAGTAAGGTAGAAAAATGCGCCGTACAGAACGTCTATTTCAAATCATTCAGATTCTTAGGACCAGAACGTCTCCCATTATTGGGCAACTTCTCGCTGAAGAGTTGGAGGTGTCACTACGCACATTATATCGAGATACCGCCGAACTAATTGCACAGGGGGTGCCGATCACTGGCGAGGCAGGTACTGGCTACGTGCTGGATGACGGTTATGACATGCCGCCACTAATGCTCACCCCAGATGAGTTAGAGGCTGCAGTACTTGGTGCTGCTCTCCTGAACTCCCAAGCCGATCCGGCCATGGCAAGAGGAGCAAGGGATCTGTTAGCGAAGATCTCCGCTGCTATACCTGTCGAATTGCGACCAATTATCGAGGATTCAGGAGTTAGGGCTGTAACAAGTCGGCCCAAACCAAGTGAGCGATTTGATGGAGGCATTCTTAGGCTAGCAATTCGCGAAAGAAGAAAGCTAAGTGTAGCTTACGAAGACTTAAATGGTGTTATGTCGTCACGGATAATTTGGCCGCTGTTAATCGCGTATTTTGATGAAGTTCGTTTGATCGTGGCCTGGTGTGAGACCAAGCACGACTACCGACATTTTAGGACGGATCGAATTCAATCTTTGGTACTCGACGACTCGAAATATCCGGCCCGTCGTTCTCTTCTCATTGCAAATTGGGAATCTCAAAGACAGGACAAGTTGTAAGTGCGATAGCGGATTATGTCGTGGGCGTCGTCGTGCCGTTTTGCTGAAATCAACAATGCGACTGAGCGTTTGCGGCTTGTGACCTAAAGTACTCCTAGCTGCCAATCGAGCATAGGAACAGAATACTTATCCCTACCCTCCCAACTTGCATTACTATACCTCCAGCTTTCTTGAAGACCCTGCGGGCAGCGGACGCGTTGCTTGGGTCATGTTAGCTTTGTAGGGTGTGGGAAAAGAAGGACGAGCCGCAAGGCGGCGAGGACTTCGGCCAACTTTTTGGCCGCCCAGCCGGAGGTTCAGTGATTTGTAAAGGGCGGCGTTGGCCCGTCATACAAATCACGGTGCAAACCGTGAGGCAAAACATAAAGAAAGCTGAGCCAATGAAAGGCAAGACGTTTGCTTTTCGCTTGGCCAACAACTGTCCAGTCTGACACCGAAGGCACCTGTCAGTCATTATTGGGTCTGTGCCCAATTGAAGCGTTAGCTTTGCGTGAACCCCACAGAGGTCACGGATGCATGGTAGAGGATAAAAGGGTGAGCACCTCAGGGCAGCTTGTGGCTCAAGCAGCTGTTGGCTGCGCGCGAGACATGGATGTGTCTCTACATTTTTGCGCAATTTAGGAGACGATCAATGTCTCGCGCTTTCGCAGATAAAACCCCGCATGGCACCCATGGCGGAGGCATTTTTGGTGCCCGTACAAACGGGGTTCCGTTAACAATAAGCCGTCGATCTCAAGTCTCATGATTTGCACTATTGACATTAGAATCCATGGATACTAAATACATGGATGTTAAACAGGGAAATTTGATCATGGAAGATATTGCACTGAAGTTTTTGCGGGCGGCTACACAGTTGCAGGGCAATGTTGATGCACAGCTCAGCGAGCATGATTTGAGTTTGCAACAGCTCAAGGTGCTGTCCGTACTTCGGGCTTGTGACGAGCAGAAGGCGCAAGTGTCTTTCATCCGAAGTCAAATGATTGATCCGAATTCAAATGTCTCTCGGCTGCTGAACAAATTGATGGATAAGGGGCTGATCGAGAAAAGGCGTGATCAAACAGATCAACGCGTGGTCCACATTCATCTGACTGACGCAGGACAGAAGGCCATGAGCATTGGCAAAAAAGTCATGGACAAAGAGTTCGAGATTTTTAGCAAGTTGAGCACAACGCAACGCAATGAGTTAAACCAGATGCTTCAGCTCTTAGCCTAGAGCGTGAACATTTAGCTATAAATAATCCATGGATTATAAATCCATGGCAGGAGAATAGTATGAGTACCAATAAGACAGCACTGATCACGGCATCATATTCTGGGATCGGCTCCCAAATTGCAGAGCAGTTGGCAGCCGATGGCTATGCGCTGGTTTTGCTAAATCGGGACGCCGCCAAAACACGCCAACAGGTAGTGGAATTGTCAAAACAATTCCCTGCAGTTGAGATTAAAACAGTTTTTGCAGACTTGGCAGATGAAGAGGCCCTTAAAAGTGCCGCGATCAAAATCGCTAGGGAGCATAGTTCTATAGAACTTGCCTTTCTCAACGCTGGATGGATCGGTATAAATTTCACGCAGTCACCACAAAACAATGACATGAACTTGCAGGTCAATGTGTTGGCGAACCATGTGCTTTTGCAGTTGCTGCGCCCGAGCCTCGCTCGCGGGAGCGCAAAAGTAATTGCATCAGGTTCAGGCGCGCGGCGGATGGTGAAAAACACAGATCTAATTCATGTGCTAAATGTAAAAAGACAAACTGGCATTGGTGCCTATGCGCAATCCAAACAAACCCTTGTTGATATGTTCGCAGCAATGGGGCCGGACTTTTCAAGTGATGGAGTGACCCTAAAGGTTGTAGACTTACCGCCGACAAAAACTGAAATGGCAAAAAACAAAGCTGTTCCGAGTGGCATGAGATTGTTCGCATTTTTATTTGCGACGCCGAAGAAAGCCGCGGCAAAACTGATCAGGGCATCCACATCAACCTCCCAAAGCGCTAACGCGCCAACAAATGAGCAAATGGAGTTGTTGTCCGAGATTGAAAAGCTGACGGGACTTTAGCCGCGTACAGACAGCAATTCGGTAGACGGAATGCGCTAGCGTGAAGTACATGCCCACGTAATCACGCGGCAGTTGCTATCGTTGGGTACGCAATAGGCGATAGCACTGCTTTGGGCATCGTCTGCTGAATGGCTACTTGCCCACCCCCAACCGCCGCGGTCGCCTTTGGCGATTGCGCCGCATGAATTGTAGAACGTTTTGATTGTGTTGCAGTTGCCGCCGCACTTGTTTTGAGCTGCCCGCGCTGCATCGTTTTGTGAAGGATAATCATATGCATTTGCCCACGCGCCATTGGTACCAATGCCAACAGCACCCCAACAATATCCGCCAGAACATGCAGCAACAGCTGCGCTCGATGCTGCGGCCAATAGCGTTATCGCCAATACTGTTTTGATAAATAGACTTCTCACGCTCAATCCCCCGATGCCATGTTACCCGATTTTACGCTCCCAAATAAAATGAGGTAAGTCAAGAAACACGCAAAGCTGGACGATGTCGATTGTTCGTCCAAAGGTTTCAATGAGCTATTCCGGAGCAGAAGCTATTTTATAGGTAAGTTGGATGTGTCTTTTAGCGTCTCCAAGACAATGGATGTTTTAACGTGTTGAACCGACTCATGAGGCAGTAAAACGTCATTCACGAACTGACGGAGGCCGTTAAGGTCGGGGGCAACGACTTTGATAAAATAGTCCATTTCGCCAGTCAGCGCGTGGGCCTCTTGCACTTCGGGGAGGTTGGAAATTAGGGCCGCGAAGCGCTTTGAGTTGTCAGGGTTATGTGTGGCAAGTGTCACATTGATTATGGTGACGATGCCAAGTCCAACTTTGTCTCTGTCTAAGCGCGCATGATATCCAGCGATCAGGCCTTCTTCCTCCAGCCGCGCTCTGCGACGAGAGCACTGCGAAGCTGAAAGATTAACCTGCTCGGAAAGTTCATTGTTCGTTAGACGCGCATCCTTTTGCAGAAGTGCAAGGATCGAACGGTCGAATTGATCAATCGTGCTCATATTGTGCGTCCAATTGCGTTAATGTGCATGTTGTGTGCGATATTTTGTTGAATATCTAGAATTATGCAAGCTCTTTGCACGATTTTTGCGCGATAATCCCACCAGAGATGATTTTGATAGGGAGAGATTGAAATGGGTCCATTTCCTCACGACGCACCGGCTGCGACGATTACTGAGAAAAATCCAGCGGGCACTGACGGGTTTGAATTTGTCGAATTCGCAAGTGACGAGCCAGAAAAGTTGGAACAGCTTTTCACCAAAATGGGCTATGTCGCTGTTGCGAAGCACAAGACAAAGAAAATCTGGCTGTGGCGCCAAGGTGATGTGAATTACATCCTAAACGGAGAAAAAGACAGTTTTGGTGGCAAGTTTGTCGATCTTCATGGTCCTTGCGCCCCCTCAATGGCTTGGCGCGTTGTGAACGCACAACATGCATTTGAACATGCTGTGAAAAATGGCGCAGAGCCATATACCGGTGACGACAAATGCATTGATGCACCAGCTATCTGCGGCATTGGCGGTTCACTGTTGTATTTCGTAGATACCTATGGCGACAAAGGATCTGCATATACAGCTGATTTTGAGTGGCTGGGTGAGGTTGATCCTAAGCCTGCGGGCGTAGGCTTCTACTATCTAGATCACCTGACTCACAATGTGTTCCGTGGCAACATGGACAAATGGTGGCACTTTTACCGCGACTTGTTCAATTTCGAACAAATCCACTTCTTCGATATCGATGGCAAATACACCGGTTTGGTCAGCCGCGCTATTACTTCAGCATGTGGCAAAATCCGCATTCCGTTGAATGAGTCCAAAGACGACACCAGCCAGATCGAAGAGTATTTGAGAAAATACAAAGGCGAAGGCATACAGCACATCGCTGTGGGTTGTGATCATATTTATGACAGCACTGACAAGTTGGCTGAAAACGAATTGAAGTTCATGCCTGGCCCGCCAAAGGCCTATTATGATATGTCACAAGAGCGCGTGAACGGACACGACGAGCCACTTGATCGCATGATGGAGCATGGCATCTTGATTGACGGTGAAGGTGTGCTCAACGGTGGTATGACGAAAATCCTTCTACAGATTTTCTCTAAAACTGTGATTGGTCCGATCTTCTTTGAGTTTATTCAACGCAAAGGCGATGAAGGCTTCGGTGAAGGCAACTTCAGAGCTTTGTTTGAATCCATCGAACGTGAACAGATGGAACGCGGCATTATCGGAAACGACGCCGCCGAGTAGTTTTAGCGGGCAAAATGCCTCCCATATTTGAACGCTAAGAAGGCGTCTTTGGTGAATTCCAAAGCCGCCTTTTTGCTATTTGTGAAATTAATTTGAGCTAACAGGGAATAAATCCTGCTGAGAACTGTTGTCTAAGTATTCGATCAGTTCAAAGGAAACCAAAATGTCTGTTCTTTCAAAGATTTCTACCGCCGCAATTCTTTCGTTTACAATTGCGGGTGCTGCAATTGCTGCTGGACACATCCCAGTCAATCAATATGAAACATCGCTTGGTAAAGTGCTGGCCGACAAGAACAATATGACACTTTATACGTTCGATAAGGATACAAAAGGGGTATCGAATTGCTACAATGATTGCGCTGTAAACTGGCCACCATTGTTTGCTGACGAGCACGAACATGAGGGTGATTATTCAGTTGTTGACCGCACGGATGGCACCAAAGTCTGGGCTTATAAAGGTCAGCCACTTTACTCGTGGGTAGGCGATACTGAACCAGGTGACGTAAATGGCGATGGTGTTGGCGGCGTTTGGCATGTTGCTAAGCCATCAATGTACTAATTGACGTCAATCGTTTGAAATGATGGCAATATTTGTCCTGCCGGATATACTGGCAGGACAATCCCGCGACAGCTGGAGCGCGCTTTGAGTTTAAGGTTGGAAGACCAATTTGCTGTACATATTCCTGCGTTGCAACGATTTGCGCGCACACTTACTGGCGCACAAGAGCGAGCGGACGACTTAGTTCAAGATTGTTTAGAACGCGCAATCCGCAAGAAGTCGCTGTTTCGCAAACCCAGCAACCCCCGCGCTTGGCTATTCAAAATCATGCATAATCTTCATAGAAATCAAGTGAGTAAGCAACGACCAACTGTTGCTACTCAAGAATTAGAAGAAGTATCAACGCCAGCAAATCAACATGCTGCTATGGAAATTCTGGACGTTCGCAAGGCTATGAAATTACTGTCTCAAGAGCATCAAGAAATTCTGATGCTGATAGCAGTTGAAGGACTAACTTATGCAGAAACAGCGGAAATATTGAACGTTCAAAAAGGGACCATTATGTCCCGCCTCGCACGCGCTAGGGACAGGCTCCGTGCAATTATGAATAGTGATCCCACAACAATAGGTGACGCAAAATGAACATCGATGATGACATGTTGGTTGCCTATGTTGACGGGGAACTTTCAGAATTTGATAAAAAGCGGGTTGAGAAGTTTCTCGACCAGAATCCAGAGGCCGCAGCGCGCGTAGCTGACTGGCAGTCGAATGACTTGGCGCTAATAGATGCATTTTCGCTTGATGGTGAACACTCGAATAACGAACAGCATCAAGGCGATGACTATTCATCGCCTAGTTCTGGTCGTTGGCAGCAGCTGACAAAATATGCAATAGCCGCATGTTTGTTCCTCGCCGTTGGGTTTGGCGGCGGACTTTCATTTTCACTTCTACCGTTTGGGAAAAGTGAAAACTATCAATTGCAAGTAGCTGGCTGGGCGGCCGAAGCACATGAGATTTTCGCAACGGACGAGAATCGGCCCGGCGAGTTTGATCTCGCTTCTTCTGTTCAAGCGGTGAAATGGCTACGTCAACGCGTTGGTGTTGGCGTTTCAGTGCCAGACTTGAGTAAGGATGATCTCAAATTCTTAGGAATTCGACTAGTGGGGCAAGGCGGGGAACCTGCTGCATTGATGACGTTTGAGACAGGAGATGCGCAACGAGTTTCTGTTTTTGTTCGCTCGAATGATCAACCGCCAAAACAAAGTGGCTATTGGTTCTTCCACGGTGAAGACAAAACAACATGCGTATGGTTAAACGCGACGATTGCCTTTTCGGTTACCGGCGAATTGCCAGATGCGCAGCTCAAATCTATCGCTCTGAAAGTCGTTGATAGCCTAGGTGCAGGATATGCGCGCAACGTTTAAGTTTATTTCTTCTCCCTTTGCGCAGAAGCGCACTAAATTGTGGGAAGAAATGTAGCGGCGAGTGACAGGCGAGAACAGCTGTACAGTTGTAGGTGTCAGTGAACACCTAGGCGCCAAGCAAGCCGTTGCTGATGGCATATCGTGTTAAGCCTGCTGTTGTGGATATACCAAGCTTCTTTTTGATGTTTTTCCGGTGGGTTTCTACTGTGCGGATGGAGATGTCCAATTTCGCTGCAACGTCTTTGTTGCTCATGCCATCTGCGACCAAAATGAGCACTGCTTGCTCGCGTGTTGTGAGCGGCGAATTTGCATCTGGTTCGTTGGCTTCGCCCATCAGTGCTTGGGAAACACCTGTGGAAAAATACGTCCCGCCATCGGCGACTTTTTCAATTGCCGCCACTATTTCAGATGTTGAGACATCTTTTAGAACGTAGCCTGAAGCGCCATACATTGTAGAAGTTGAAATATACTCGCGGCTGTCGTGCATCGACAGCATCAATAGTTTAGTTGATGGCGATTGATCTTTGAACATTTCGATGGCGTCGATGCCGTTCATTTCAGGCATGTTGATGTCCATCAGAACAACATCTGGCTCGCTCGTTAAAGCAATGGCTAGACCTTCTTTTGCAGACGCAGCCGCGCCAACAACTTCGATGTGATCGTATGTTTCAAGAACTGAGCGAATGCCTTCAAGTACCAAAGGGTGATCGTCGACTAGCAGAACTTTTATTGGCTTACTCATGCATTTACTAGCTCCGAAGACTCTTTGGTGTTGGTCAAATAGATTGAACGCGGCAGGCGTGCAATCAATTTTGTGCCGTTAGGCGTGCTGATCACATCAAGACTTCCGGTAAAGTGCTCCATGCGCTCCTGCATGTTTCTAAGGCCTAATCCGTCAGAAGGCCCAACCGTTTTGTGCTTCGAATTTATTTCTGGGTGGAACCCGCGTCCATTATCCGTGATATGCATCTCCAAACCAGCTTTGGTGCTGCGAAGTGCAAGTTTCACATTGTCGGCGCCTGAGTGACGTTCGATGTTATTAAGTGCTTCTTGGGCTACCCGGTAAATCGCTGTTTTTGCATCGGTTGGCAAAAGATTCTTGAATGCAACGCTTTCAAGTTCGACCTTGATCCCAGTTCGCTCAGCAAAGTTGCCAGTTAGCGCTTCTAGAGCGGCGCGAAGGCCCAAATCGTCCAAAAGGCCAGGGCGAAGCGCGTGTGATATTCGTCGCACTTCCTTAATGGCCGTGTTAAGGGCACCGGCACCACGTTCGATTGTTTCAAGGGCGTTGTCTTTACCTTCGCGCACCTGCCTTTCGGCTAAATCGAGCACATAGCGAACGCCCACCATGTTTTGACTAATACCATCGTGAAGTTCGCGCGCAATTCGGGATCGCTCTTCTTCTTGAGTGTCCACAATGCGCTGGGTGAGTTCTTTGAGTTTTGTATCAGCTAGACGGCGTTCGCGTAGGTTTAGAAAAATGCCGACCCCAAATACAGCCAACACAGCCGGCACTGTCATGAGAGCAACGATAAGGAATGTTTGTCGGATTGTTTCGGATAGACTTTGGTTGGCTGCCTCGGTTTGGGCCAAAATGTCATCGATATATGCGCCAGTGCCAATCATCCATTGCCACTTGTCCAAACCCACCGCGAAACCCAATTTGTCAGAGCTTTCGTTGGACGATGGTTTCTCCCACACATAACGGTGGAAACCGCCGCCTTGTTGCGCATAGTTGAGCAGTGCCGCTACGTCAGGATGGTCCGCCCAGTTCTTCCCTATCCGGAATGGTTGGCGAGGGTGAACAACATTGGTGCCGTCATAATGATAGACATAGAAATAGCCATCTTCGCCAAAGCTTAGCCTCTTCAGAATGTTTTTGACTTGCTCTTTGGCGATTTCATCATCGGGGTCTGCCGCATCATAAATTGGTTTTACCGCAGTTATAGCGAGCTCAATGTAGTTTTTGAGCTCAGCTTGTTTCGCATCTAGCATCGACTGCTCAAAGGTCTCAATGCCTTCTGTTGAAAGGATGCTTGATTGCCAAGTGACGAGTGCTGTAATTGCCAAAATGGCGAGCAAAAGCGGAATCGTACTAAGGGCCAAAATCTGCTGTCGAAGGGTCATCTGTGTTTAATCCGGTAGTCGTTTGGCGCCTAACTTATCATCATTTAGAAAATCTCTCTCCGTATTTGTGGGTAAACTTAACAAGGAACCGCGACTTTTAGAGCGATTTTGTGCCCCGATTGGGGAATGCCTCTTGCACTTTGCGCGGAATCTATCTTCACTACGATCAAGGCAAACTTCTCGGGATGTGAGCCTTTGTCCATCGTTTATGCGCATTGAGGCGCGAAACGAAGATTTGTTTCTAGGGAGGAACACAATGAAAAGACGTGATTTTTTCAAAAAAGCTGGTGTGACAGTTGCAGGTGCTGCAGGTGCAGCAACTTTGGCAACCCCAGCTCTTTCACAAGGCCGTACCCAATGGGTCGGCGTTTCTGCATTCGGTAAAGCTGGCCTTTTGGGTGCTGCATATGAAAACTTCGCCAAAACTGTAAGCGTTTTGACTGAAGGCAGCCTTGAAATCAAACTTTATCACTCTGGCGAGCTTGTTGGCGGCCTAGAGGCTCTTGACGCTGTTCAATCAGGTACAGCTCAAATGGGTTACGGCGCACCTTACTATTGGGCTGGTAAATCTGATGCGATTTCTTTTGTTGCGGCTATGCCTTACGGCTTGAATGCTCAAGAGCAAAACGCTTGGTTCTACTACGGCGGCGGCATCGAGCTTGCTGACGAAACTAGCTACAACCCACTTGGCTTGAAGTTCCTTCCACTAGGTAACTCAGGCAACCAAATGGGCGGTTGGTTCGCTAAAGAAATCAACACAGTCGCAGACTTGGACGGCCTTAAGTTCCGTATGCCTGGTCTTGGCGGCGAAGTGTTGAAAACTTTCGGCACTAACGTTGTTCTATTGCCTGGTTCAGACGTGCTTCCAGCACTGACATCTGGTGCGATTGACGGCACAGAGTGGATCGGCCCTGCGGCTGACCTTGGCGCTGGCTTCTTTAAAGTTGTGAAGAACTACTACTATCCTGGTTGGCACGAGCCTGCCACAGTACTTGACGCCTTCTTCGATTCAGGCGCTTGGGATTCTTTGAATGACACTCAACGTGCTGCGATTGAGCAAGCGGCGATGGCAACAAACTTGGCCGTTCTTTCACGCTTCCAAGCTGTTAACAATGCATCACTTAAGAAGCTTGTCGACGAGCATGACGTTCAATTGAAGCCTTACTCTGATGAATTGCTGAAAGCTATCGGCGAACGTACTCCAGAAGTAACAGCTGAATTGGCTAAGAAGTCACCAGAAGCGACTAAGCTTTACAACTCAATCATTGAGTGGCGTGAAGGCATGGTAAACTGGTCAGGCATTTCTGAAGGTAAATTCATGAATGCACGTACTTCAGCTCCTTTCAAAACTATCTAAGTTTTGAGCTGAATTTTGATCTGAAGGCGGGGTCGTTTGCCCCGCCTTTGTTTTACCCTATAGTGAGACACAAATATCCTTGGGGGGAGTGTAAATGTCTGGGCTACTCAAAGGCATCAGGCTTGTGGCAGATCTCATCGATCGCATGAACGAAGTCATCGGACACGTCTTGTCGTTCGTGGCACTGCTGCTAGTTTTAAACGTCTTTTTCGTTGTTGTTTTGCGCTATGTGTTTTCATATGGCGATGTTTGGATGCAGGAAACCTACATCTGGATGCATGCTTTCGTGTTCATGCTAGGCGCTGGTTTTACTTTGCTGCATGACGGACATGTTCGGATTGATTTGATCTACTCAGGCGCATCTGAGCGATACAAAGCAGCTGTGAATTTGCTGGGTTCCATCTTCCTTGCTGCTCCCGTTCTTTGGCTAATTTATTCGCGCGGCATGGATTTTTTCAATCGGTCATTCTCTCGACTGGAAACCTCGCCTGAAGCGGGTGGTTTGCCAGCGCTTTACATCCTCAAAGGCGTAATACCAGCCTTAGCAATCATTTTAGCACTTCAAGTATTGTCGATGGCTATCAGATCGCTGGATACACTAATAACTGGTCGTCACGTAAATGACGAAGAAGAGCCGCTGATATGACCCCAGAAATTCTAGCTTTTGTAATGTTTGGGGTAACGATTTTTATCTTGCTCCTAGGCTTCCCAGTTGCGCTTTCGCTTGCTGGTTCAGCTATCATTTTCGCTTTCATTGGCGATCAGATGGATCTTTTCCATTTTGCGTTTTTGAACCTTTCACCAACTCGCATATTCTCACTGATGAAGAACGAGCCGCTTGTCGCGGTACCATTGTTTGTTTACATGGGCGTCATCCTGCAGAGATCGGACATCGCCGGTCAGCTCCTTGAATCTATGGGGCAGCTTTTCGGTAAAATCCGCGGCGGCCTTGGCTACTCAGTTATCATCGTGGGTGCGCTGTTAGCGGCCTCTACCGGTATTGTTGGTGCAACTGTTGTAACAATGGGACTTATGAGCCTGCCTGTTATGCTTAAAGCGGGTTACAATCCAAAGGTTGCGGGCGGCATTATTTGTGCTTCAGGTACGCTTGGCCAAATCATTCCACCTTCAATCGTGTTGGTTTTGTTGGCGAGCATTCTTCAAGGTGTAAACGAAGAAGCTGCCGCACTAACCGGCAATTTGGCTCCAGAACCTGTTACCGCAATTGACTTGTTCGCGGGGGCATTGTTCCCGGGCTTGATGCTTGTTGGATTATACTTGTTGTGGATTTTTGTTCTGACCATCATTCGACCTAATGATGTGCCGTCTATGAAAGACGAAAGCGTTCACGCACCGAGCGTTCGAACATTGATTAGCGCAGTTGCGCCGCCACTTATCCTGATTTTCTTGGTGCTTGGTTCGATCTTGGCAGGTATTGCGACACCAACAGAATCTGCTGCTGTGGGTGCTATTGGCGCTGCTGCTCTGGCTTGGCGCGCGAAAAAGTTCAACATCACTCTGTTTAAAGAAGTAGGTCTTGAGACAGTAAAAGTGTCTTCAATGGTGTTCTTGATTATCATTGGCGCTGGCTTGTTTTCAACAGTGTTCAAAGGCTTTGGCGGCGACGACGTAATCGCTGAATTCTTGCGTAACCTACCAGGCGGAGCATTCTCTGCGCTGCTGCTGGTAATGGTATTGATGTTCTTCCTAGGCTTCTTCCTAGATTTCATTGAAATCATCTATGTCGTTGTGCCGATTGTTGGTCCAATTTTGATTGCGCTTGGTTATGATCCACTTTGGTTGGGCATCATGATTGCGATTAACTTGCAGACCAGCTTCTTGACCCCGCCATTCGGATTTGCGCTCTTCTACCTACGAGGGGTCGCCCCCGCGAGTTTTAAGACAAGCGATCTATATGCGGGTGTGTTGCCATTCATTGCCATTCAAGTGTTTGCACTTGCAATTCTTTGGACTTTCCCTGGCATCGTTACGTGGCTGCCAAGCACGTTGTTCTAAATAATTAGATCTGTTTATCAAATCTGATGAGGCCGTTTCGACATTGTCGGCGCGGCCTTTTCTTCACGTTGATGTGATGAAGGGTTATGGGTGCGGTAAGGGTTTTTAGGTTACAAAATTGCCAATTCATTTATCTAGGATTTGCAATTTGATCGATTTTCTCTTGGCATATGTTGCTGGCCTGCTCACGTTGATAAACCCGTGTGTCTTACCGCTTTTGCCAATCGTTTTTGCTGGTTCGGTGTCCAAGAACAAGTTTGGTCCACTCGCAATGGCTGCTGGATTGGCCATTTCGTTCACAGTGGTGGGTTTCTTGGTGTATGCCGTCGCATTCCAATTTGGACTTGGGCAAGACGCCGTTTCCCGTTTTGGTGCAGGAATAATGATAGCTTTTGGTCTTGTTTTGCTGATCCCTCAGCTTGATCGGCAATTCTCGAAGTTGGCTGGCGGATTAGCAATTGGTGGCAACAAGGCGCTTAATGAAGTCAATGACGACAATCTGACTGGCCAAGTGATGGCTGGTGCGCTGCTCGGCATTGCGTGGTCGCCATGCATTGGCCCAACTTTGGGCGGTGCAATTGGACTTGCGAGCCAAGGAGAAAGCTACTTTTACGCGCTCATTATTATGGCAATCTTTTCGCTAGGCGCCGCGACTGTTGTAATGGCTTTATCATATGGCTCGCGTGAGCTGATTGGACAACGCAAAGAGTGGCTAAGCAAAGTTTCAGAATTTGCAAAACCGATAATGGGGATCGCACTATTGTTGGTTGGACTTGCTATTTGGTTCCATTTTGATCGCCAGATTGAGATCTGGGCACTAATGAATTTACCTGAATGGCTATTAGAGTTTTCTGTACGATATTAGATGAATGAGGAGGCCGTCATGCGGCAGTATTTTTACAAGGTTAGCATTGCAGTTGTAGCGCTATTGTTTTGCGTTTCGAGCGCCTTTGCCGAAGCGAAACATACGCCTTACAGCGAAAAAGTGCTCGCTGATTTGGAGAGTTCGGGCAAAGGGTACTTGCTGGATTACTATGCAAGTTGGTGCATCACGTGTCGAACCCAAGACAAGATTATTGCTCAGTTCCAAAATCAGGACCCCAAGTTTTTGGATGTAACAATTGTGCGTGTTGATTGGGACGATCCTGCATCCAAAAAGGTGATCGCAGCGAACCGCATTCCGCGCCGTTCAACGTTAGTTGTGTTCAAGGGCAAGAAGGAACTGGGACGCTTGGTTGCGGGAACATATAAGACCGAAATTGAAAAACTGCTTGAGCTTGGTCTTTAAGATTGTTTGACACTTCCGTCGTCGCGTGAATAATCGACCTTTTAGGGGAGATGGACATGCGGCGCGGCGTACTTTTTCTAATTCTTCTGGCTATTGTTGGCATTGGCATGGCGACGTATTTTCTTACGCCTGTCACCGGACCAGCACGTAATCTCAATCTTGTTGGCGATGCAGTGCGGGGCAACTACGTAATTCGCGTAGGTGGTTGCGTGGCATGTCATACCGATATTGAGGGTGGCGGCAAATATTTGGCTGGTGGCGTTCCGCTAAAAACGCCGTTTGGCGATTTCATTCCCCCAAATATCACCTCGGATAAGGATGCTGGTATTGGTAGTTGGGACATCGCTGACTTTGCTCGAGCAATGAGTGAGGGGGAAGGACCGGACGGTAAGCACCTTTATCCGTCTTTCCCGTATGACAGTTACACGTTGATGTCAGATCAAGATATAGTCGATTTGTATGCTGCAATAATGGCAACTGAGCCAGTTGCGGAAAAAGCCGCTGAGCACCAAGTTGGTTTCCCATTCAATATTCGTCTTGCCATGCAAGGTTGGAAGAAACTGTTTTTAAAACCGCAAAGATTTGAAGCCGATCCAAATAGATCGGGACGTTGGAACCGAGGTGCATATTTGGCAAGTGGCCCTGCGCATTGTGGAGCTTGCCATACCCCGCGCAACCCATTTGGAGCAGCGTTGCTCGACCAAAAGTTTTTAGGAACCCCTTCGGGCTCTAAGCCGTTTTTCCCTGCGATCGACCCAGCTTCACTCAAGAGCAATGGCTATGACGAGGCGACGCTTGTTGATGCACTGACCGGCGGTTTTGATCCGGACTTTGATACACTTGGTGGTGCAATGGGCGAAGTGATCAATGAAAGTCTAACCCATTGGACACCAGAAGATTTGTCGGCGCTCGCAGCGTACTTATTAGACCAAGATTGAGCTTGTCATTGTTAGGGGTTGAGTTCTGCCCTGATGTTAGGCATTAGTTTTCACGATAATTAAATGATAGGTGGAATGATTGATGGATAGTTTTCTTGCAATTGAGAACTGGATTACACTGGTTATGTTGTTTGGGTTGTTGGCCGTTTTGGGCTTTGACAACCTGTTGTATATCTCGCTTGAATCTCAACGTGTAGAAGAAGACAAGCAGCAGTATGTGCGTCGTATGGGCATTGGCTTAGCGGTTGTTTTTCGTTTGGTTCTGTTGTTCGCGCTCATCCAGTTGATAGAGTTCTTTCAGGATCCGTTTCTGACACTGCAATGGACTGGATTTATCGAAACAGAAATGAATGTGCATGCATTCATCGTTCTCATCGGTGGCGGTTTCATCATTTACACCGCCATTCAAGAAATCTTTCATATGATTTCGGTGCACGATCTTCATCATCAAGGCGACGATAAACGCAAACGTTCAGTAGGCGTAACAATCTTTTGGCTAGTTGCCATGAACCTTGTGTTCTCGTTTGATAGTGTGTTGTCCTCAATTGCCCTAACAGATCAATTCTGGGTGATGGCTGTGGCCATTATCCTGTCCGGCATAATGATGATCGTGTTAAGCGATTATGTTTCAGACTTCTTGCAACGCAATCGGATGTATCAGGTTTTGGGACTATTCATCCTGTTATTGGTCGGCATTTTGTTGCTCAGCGAAGGTGGCCATTTGGCGCACTTGAAGCTGTTTGGACACGCAATCTTGCCAATGGCTAAGTCTACATTCTACTTCGTCCTCTTCGTAATGGTCGCAGTGGATGTTGTACAAAGCCGCTACCAAAAGAAGTTGATGCTAGAGCGTGAGCAACGCGAAGAGCTTATCCGTGAAGCAATGGATGCAAAAAAAGGCGCGGCTGACAGCCACGCCTAACATTCATCATTGCATGTGAACTAAACTGACGCGCGGATTTTCAGTGCGTCAGTTAATGTCATCGTGGTGTGGTCTTTAAAGGCTGGGTCTTTCTTCGGATAATCTGTTCTGAAGTGACCGCCACGGCTCTCAGTACGTTTCAGGGCAGCTGCGGCTACCAACGTTGCTGATGTCGTCATGTTGAGATACGAACGCGTTACGCCTTCTGCGGTTTCCTCAAGCTCACGAATTTTGCGTAGTGCTTGTTTCAAGCCTTCTTCGTTTCGCTCCACGCCTACAAGATTTGTCATCACATGACGTAAATCTTGAACCGCACCAAGATTGCGAAGCACACGTTCGGCTTCTTCGCCTTCCGCTTCGTCCCACTCGATACCAAGATATGGCGGTAAGCTGCGGTTGATGGGTTCAAGGCCAGAAATGTCCTCAGCGATCCGTGCGCCGAAAACTACAGCTTCCAGCAACGAGTTTGATGCCAACCTGTTCGCTCCGTGAAGGCCAGTACACGAGGCCTCGCCGCTTACCCAAAGGCCGGCTAAAGATGATCTTCCGCGTTCATCCACTTTTACGCCGCCCATGTGGAAATGTGCTGCAGGGGTGACTGGGATCATGTTGGCGACGGGGTCGATGCCAAACTCTTTGCAATAATTAGCAACGGTGGGGAAGGCAGTGAGAATGCGGTCACCCAGGACTTCGCGAGTGTCCAAGAAGACTTTGCGGCCAGCTTGAACCTGTCTAAAGTTTGCCCGAGCCACGACATCGCGAGGTGCTAGTTCTGCGTCTTCATGAATGTCCGTCATGAAGCGTTCGCCAAGGTCGTTGATTAGCGTAGCGCCTTCGCCTCGCAGCGCTTCTGTTGCAAGCGGAGCTGGGTCTTGTCCGACCGCCATAGCGGTTGGGTGAAACTGTACGAATTCACTGTCAGCGATTTCAGCGCCAGCGCGTGCAGCCATGCCCATTGCGTGGCCACGTACACCTGGTGGGTTAGTCGTGACTGCATATAGACCGCCTAGTCCACCGGCGGCCAACACAGTGGCACGTGCGCGGATAAGAACGGGCTCGGCATAGCGATCGCCAAGTTTACGAGCATACACACCAATCACCCGTCCATCAGCTCTGGCGAGGTCGACAGCAGTGATGCCTTCAACAATGCGGATAGAAGGTGTGTTGCGAACTTCTTCAATCAGCGCTGCCATAATCTCGCGACCCGCACGGTCACCTGATACACGTACTACTCGATTTACAGAGTGTGCGGCCTCCTTAGACAAAACAAAACTTCCGTCTTCAGCGCGGTCAAATGGTGTACCCCATTTTGCCAAATCTTCGATGCGCTCTGCAGCTTCAGCTGCAACAGACTGTGCAACTTCGAAATCAACAATTCCTGCACCGGCGATGTCGGTGTCACGCGCATGGGCTTCAGCACTATCGCCTTCGCCAACAGCGGCTGCGACGCCACCCTGTGCCCAAGTTGATGAGGCACCTGTGCCTAACGGTTTTGGGGACAAAACGGTAACAGGTCTTGGCGCGAGTTTTAGCGCGCAAAAAAGTCCGGCAAGTCCGGCACCCACGATAAGTGCACCTTCAGCATTCAACACATTGTCATAAATGGTCATCAGAGTTTCTCGCTCGTAAATGGGAGATGTTCTCAAGCCGAATGCTTGGGTATTTTGCTAGATTCGTTTTTACCGTGCCGCAAGATACATAGATGGCCTAGTTATTGGAAGGGCGCGATTGTACGCACTCGGCGTGTTGCAAACGGATCTTTGAAGATTTCCTTGCAATCTAAGCGAGATGACCCCATTTGAGGAGCAACACTGATAGTGCAAAGGATTAGTCAATGAAAAGAGCAATCGCCGCTGTAGCCCTGATGACCGCCGCGCTGGTAGCTTCAGCGCAAGCTGAAGAAGTCGGCAAAATTGGCGTTGATTGGGTTGGCAATGATATTCTAGTCGAAGCCGTGCATGATGCTGAGATTGAGGGCGTAACGTGTCATTTGGCATATTTTGACCGTGGGTTTTTTGACCGCCTGTCAAAAGGAAATTGGTTTGAAGATCCGTCAAATTCATCAATTGCATGCCGTGTGACCGGTCCCGTAACTATCGGCGATATCGATTTGGGCAAAGGCGGCGAGGAAGTCTTCAAGGAAGGACGCTCATTCCTTTGGAAAAAGCTCGTCGTTAAGCGCATTTATGACAAGCCAAACGACACTTTGATTTATCTATCTCATACACGTGAAGTGGCCGAAGGTTCCGCCAAAATGTCGATCTCAACTGTCCCACTTTATGGTGCCGACGTGTCATGGAGCGATAAACATTGGCCAGACGGTAAACCCGAGTAGGTTTTGCGGGACATCAGCAGTTCCATGCGTTATGCCTCACGCAACAATTTGTGTGAGGACCAAGATGACTGTACGAGACTGCAACGGCGCTGAATTGATTGATGGCGATAATGTTCAAGTCAACAAAGACTTGAAGATTAAGGGGATGTCGAAGACGTTAAAGCGCGGTACGGCGATCAAAAACATCCATACGACTAACAAAGACACCGAAGTTGAATGCCGTATCGGTAAGTCGACAATCGTTTTAAAAACTGAGTTTTTGAAGAAGTCTTAGTTTTGGCTATTTAAAAATGATTGGGCTAGTGAGCAACTTGAATTTTTTGATCTCAGCATGGCTCATCTCGTGGATGCTGTCTGCGGGCGCCGCCGATAGAGTGAACCAATAAAACTCCTCGGACCCAAGCATATCGAAAAGATAATCATTGTTCATATCATGCTCGGGCGATGATTTTGGATAGTCTGCGCCATCGCGTATTCCATCGCTCCAAGAATGAACACCAAGCTTTGCGCCGTTTTCCATTGTGCGATTTACGCCTGCAAGGAAAAGGTCAACGCCACCCGAGTATATGGCGGAATTGGCCATTAGCCTCGTGTTGAAGCCATTGTCACGCACATAATAGCCTAACTCGATCATTGTTTCATCGTCAGACGAGCCGTCGATCTGGTGTAGAACAATTGTGTCGACGTGAGGTTGTTTAGTGTGAATTTTCTCAAACTGGTTCAGCGAATCTGAAGTTATCTCGCCGCTCATGTGAACTTCATTCCCACGTACGGTGAAATCAGAACCCGCAGAAGCGCTTAACGCCGAGCCAATGATTAGCAAGAGGGACAAGGCAATCGTCGAGACCAGGTGGTCCCTAAAAGAGTTAATCATGCCTTGTCACCTTCAAATTGAAAACGCTATTTGCGTTTCGCCTTCTTATCCTTGCCGAATTCGATCATCCGTTCAACAGCGCCTCGCGCATCATCCGCAATGGCTGGATCAACCGTCACTTCTTCGTTGCCAGTATGAAGAGACCAAAGGATGTTTTCCAAATTGATACGCTTCATGTGTGGGCAAATGTTGCAGCCTTTTAGGAACTGAACACCCGGCGTTTCTGCCGCCACGTTGTCGGACATTGAACACTCGGTGACCATTACAACATTCTTGGGTTTCTTGGTTTTTACCCAATTGATCATGCCGGCGGTAGAGCCAGAAAAATCACATGCGTCGATTACATCTGTAGGGCACTCAGGGTGCGCAATGATTTTTGCTTTTGGATAAGAATCACGAAGCTCGGCGATATCGGCTGCGGTGAAAGTCTCGTGAACTTCACACGCACCAGCCCAAGTAATGATTTTTTTCTTGGTTTTCTTAGCCGTATTTTGCGCCAGATACTGATCCGGAATCATAATGACGGTGTCGCTGTCCAAGCCTTCGACAATGTCGAGGGCATTAGATGAAGTACAACATACGTCGGTAACTGCTTTAACTTCAGCAGATGTGTTTACGTAGGTCACGACTGGCACGCCCGGATATTGTTCGCGCATGGCCATCACGTCTTCAGCGGTGATGGAGGACGCCAAAGAACAACCCGCACGCGCATCAGGAATGAGCACTGTTTTTTCTGGGTTTAGCAGCTTTGACGTTTCCGCCATAAAGTGCACGCCACATTGAATGATCACTTGTTGTGAAACTTTGGTCGCTTCAATTGCGAGCTGCAAACTGTCACCAACCACATCAGCTACGCCATGATAGATTTGAGGTGTTTGATAGTTGTGTGCAAGAATTACGGCATCTTTTTCGCGCTTGAGCTGGTTGATCTGACGGATCAACGGCGCGTAAAACTGCCACTCGATCTCAGGGATGCTATTTTTCAGATTTTCATAGATTGGCGCCGTCTCTTTTTCCACCGCTTTGGTGAATTTGAGATCATATAGGCCCTTTAAGACATCACGAGCCTCATCAAGTGGGGTCATCGAGTTGATCATTTGTGCCATTATGCTGCCCTTTCTGAACTAGTCGAAGCGGAACTTAGGTACTTTTATTGTGTATTTCAATTGGCCCTTTGTGCTAAAGCCCAAACCAATGTCAATTATCCCGCATATTTGAGCGGTTCGCCCCTAGGAGAATGGCAGCATATGACACAGAATATCGCAAAACTCACCCCAGTTCTTTCTGCAGCACCTGTTGTGCCTGTGATTGTTTTAGACGACATTGATGCAGCTGGCCCATTGGCAGAAGCTTTGGTTAAAGGCGGTCTGCCTGCGCTTGAAGTGACTTTGCGGACACCAAACGCGTTGGCAATCATCAAAGAGATGGCCGGTGTTTCAGGTGCATATGTTGGTTCTGGAACTGTTCGCGGCAAAGCTCAGATTGAACAATCTATCGAAGCTGGCGCGACATTTATGGTTTCTCCTGGTGCGCCAGAAAAACTTCTTAGTGATGCGCTTCAATATGATGTGCCGCTTCTACCGGGTATTTCAACTGCTACAGAAGCAATGGCTGCTTCTGATGCTGGATATTCGTATCTTAAGCTCTTCCCTGCAGAAGCTGTTGGCGGCGCCAACCTTTTGAAGTCATTCTCTTCTCCACTTCCGGACTTGAAATTCTGCCCAACTGGCGGTGTTAGCCCACAAAACGCAATGGACTATTTGCGTTTGCCAAATGTGATCTGCGTCGGCGGATCGTGGGTCGTGCCGGGTGATGCGATCAAGAACAAAGACTTCGCACGAATTGAAGACTTGGCTCACGAAGCTTCGCAAATCGGCAAGTAAACGCATATGCGACAATTCTTTGTGTCAGTTCTAATAGTTTTGGTGGTTCTTTTTTCCACTCAAGCTCGTGCTGACACGAAGATTTTTGTCGCCTCTAGTCTTCATGATGTTGCAGCCGCACTGGTAGAAGCGTCGGGCCTTGAAGATGTTACGATTGTTTCTGGCGCCAGCTCTAGCCTGGCGCGCCAGATTAAGTCTGGGGCGCCATCGTCCCTATTCATTTCCGCAAACAGGGATTGGGCAGATTACGTCGCTAGTTCGATGCTGCCCATTTCTGTGTTTTCAAATCGTCTGGTTCTGATTTCGTCAAAACCTGTCGAGTTTGACGACATTTCTCAACTACCATTGGCGCTGGGCACCAAGCGTCTCGCGGTCGCAGATCCCGCACATGTGCCCGCCGGCGCTTATGCGAAACAAGCGCTAGAGCATTCTGAGAATTGGCAAGCGTTGCAAAATCGCCTTGCCCCAGCTGACAACGTTCGCGCCACCGCAAGACTTGTTCAAACAGGCGCAGCACCGTTCGGCATTGTCTATGCTTCAGATGCACATCTGCTGAAGCTAGATGTCGCTTACAAGTTTTCAAGTGACGATCATTCACCGATAAAGTATTGGGCAACTGAGTTAGGTCAGAACGAACTTGTAATTGACGAGTTCATGCAGTTCCTTGGCACAGCCAAAGCAGCTGATATAGTTGCAAAGTTCGGATTTCTCCCGCTCAAGGAATACTAGTGTCTGTCGATATCGCGCCGATTGTTTTGCTGTCGCTTAAAGTTGCCTCCATGGCTTTGTTATGGGCTGTGCCCTTTGCATTCGGGTTGGCGTACCTGCTTGCTACAAAAGAGTTCTTTGGTCGTCGACTTCTAAGCGCTGTGATTATGCTGCCGCTGGTCATGCCACCCGTAGTTACAGGATTGGTGCTTCTCAATTTGTTTGGCCCGTTAGGGCCATTGGGCCAGTTCTTCGGAGCGTTTGGGATTGATTTTGCATTCAATGCTGCCGGCGCGAGTCTAGCTGCTGGCCTTGTTGCATTACCGCTGATTGTACGGCCAATTCGACTTTCGCTCGAAAGTGTAGATCCCAAACTTGATGAGGCTCTTGCCGTTGCAGGGAAATCAAAACGCCAACGGTTTATGATGCTTTATCTTCCATTGGCGCTGCCCGGAGTTGTTGCTGGTGGTGTTCTCGGGTTTGCCAAAGCAATGGGTGAGTTTGGCGCTACGATAACATTTGTTGCTAATATTCCCGGGCAAACTCAAACTTTCTCACTCGCCATTCACTCCGCACTGCAGCAATTTGATGGTGAGCAAACTGTGCTGATCTTAAGCGCCGTATCGATATTGATTTCTATAGTCGCGGTGCTTGGTTCTGAAGTCTTGTTGAGTTGGCTTCAACGACGTTTGTTCGGCGAAAGCATGGTGCGCCATGCTTAGTGTTCGCGTTACTCAGATGCGTGGGTTTGCACAATCTGAAATCAAATTGGTTATTGGCGCGGGCATAACCGCGCTGGTGGGCCCCTCTGGTGCTGGGAAGACGTCACTGCTTCGTATTATTGCTGGCTTAGATGCAAGTGGTGACAGTGAGATTGCGCTCAATGGCAAAGCTTTGAACGGTGCGCCTGAACTCCGTGACGTCGGAATGGTATTTCAAGAACCTCGACTTCTGCCACATTTGTCTGTTCGCCAAAACATTGAGCTCCGACGTCAAAGCGAGCGTTCGGTTGAGACGATTGCAGGCGATTTGGGCATATCAGCTCTATTGGACCGACAGCCGATTGACCTTTCGGGTGGAGAGAAGCAACGAGTGATGATTGCTAGGGCTCTATTTGGGCAACCCAAAATCATGCTGTTTGACGAACCACTTAGCGCAATCGACCCGGTGCTAAAATCGGAGCTAATTGCACTGATCAGAAATCATTTTCAAGATGCTGGCATTCCAGTGGTTTACGTTACTCATCAGATCGAAGAAGCCGCCCAACTGGCAAGCCAGCTGGTGGCAATCGACAACGGTGCCATTGTCGCACATGGTCCACTTTCGGATACAATGGCTCAATTGAATGATGATATTTTCTTCGAAAACGGCGTTACAAGTGTTCTAGATGGCAACGTTTCAGGAATCGATGAGAAGTTCGAGCTGGCCACAATTTCGATCGGCGCCCAAGAGGTTCAGCTCGCTCGCAGGGATTTGAGTATTGGAGACGCCGTTAGGCTGCGCATTTGGGCGCGTGATGTCATTCTTGCTTCTCAAAAGCAAACTAGCCTAAGTGCTCGTAATCAGCTTCAGGGCCAAATTGAAAGCATTGTGCCATTCGATAAAGCGCAGTCTGACGTTTTAGTTCGAGTTGAAGGTGCACTCATTAGGTCGCGCATTATGAGCAAAACGGCGTTCGATCTTGATCTGAAAGAAGGTCAACACACGTTCGTAATCTTTAAGTCTGCTTCGATTGATTAGGTAATGCATTGCCCATTCTGATCATGGAGTAGGATAAGCTGGACTTCAGTATTTTTCGCCGAATTTCTGTTAGGTCTACGCAGAACTGAATGGATGCGTTCAGTAGCTCAAAGGTTGCAAGTGGATCCGATATTGTGAGCTTGTTTATGGGAATTTGCGTATCTTCGCTGGTGAAGTAGCCAGCGTTAGAATCCTCGAGTTCAAATCCAGTTTTCGCAAAAACATAGATTGAAAGCTCCGCTGCTTCGATCTTTTCACGCCAGTGTTCCTCAACGACGACTGTGATCGTATTCGTACTTAACAATTTTTTGTCGGAATTGCTGGTTTTGTTGCTCGACCAATAACTCACACGCGGACATTGTCGGGGCACTAAATAGTTTGCTATCCGTGCGGCATTTATTGCCCAAACTTTCGCCGAGCCATCTTTGCCCACTTTGGGTTTAAAGATCGCAATGTCAGATCGCTCAGAAATGTGGAACAGATAGTTGTTAGAAAACAACTTTAGTACTCTCGACCCTCTCTTGGGCGGTACCGTGGGATTTTCCAGTTGAATTGAATTGCGCCTGCACGAACGAGAAATCCGAGCAGCGTGCCAAAAGCTGCTGAGAAAAATGCTGGTACGCCGAAGTACATTACGAGCAAGTAGCCGCCAGCAGCTGCTAATGCCGCGGTCGCATAAATCTCGTCCTGCAGAATCAATACATTTTCGTCGCAAACGACATCGCGGATCATCCCGCCAAATGTCGCCGTCATTACGCCAAGGGCCGTTGCAACAAAGAACCCCGCGCCATTTGTGTACGCGATATGTGCGCCAAGGACTCCATAAGCAGCAAGTCCAATCGCGTCCAACCAAAGCAGAACGACATAGCGTCGATGGATGAGATGCGATGTGAAGAAAGCTGTTGTTGCGATTGCCAAACATGTCACTAAGTACGTTTGGTCTACGAGCCAGAATACAGGCCGATCGAGGATTAAATCACGTAGGGTGCCGCCACCAACCCCAGTTAAGGTCGCTAAAAGGGCGAAGCCAATTATATCCATTTGTTTTCGACTGGCGACCAGAGCGCCGGTCATGGCAAAAATGGCGACGCCAAATAGGTCTAGATAGTAAATCGGTACACTGAACATCTCTTCACCCCAAACGATTGCTGGTAAAGTTTAACGTTCAATCGCGCGATGGGGAAGGGTAGGAATGACTAGAAACTATCGGCCAATTTGTGCAACGCTTTCTTGAGGCGCTTTCTCTTTTTGGACTTAATCTGTCCGCGGAGCTGGCGATCTAGGGTTTGCCAATGATGCTCCAGACTATCGATTTGACGCTGACCTGCATCAGTTAACGTGATGTCCAAACCCTCTTGGTCAGCTGTTGGTTGGCAGGTGATGAGGGCAGCGTTTTGAAACCTGAAGAGCGTTGCCCGCAAGGTTTGTTTGTCTAGCCCTAGTTCAAATTGCATGTCAGAAAAGTCTGTTTCTGGGTTGCCTTTGAGCCACAAAAGTACCGCATCGTCGCCCGCTTGAAGGCCCAAATCTCGCAAAGGTGCGAGTGCAGCTTGGCGGCTTAAAGCGCCGGCTTCAATCAAAGCGAACAGCAATGTATTTTCTGTTTTTTTGGCCATGCCGCATTTTACCCCAAAATGTGATGCAATTGAAACTTAAGGCGCAGACATCGTTAATTGGATTATTCCGATCCATGCGCTTTGCAATAGAACACAAGACGCTTACAAGAAGTTCAAGGAAATCACTTTTTGAAAGTTCCAATGTACTTACTCCGAAAAATCGCTCTGTTTTTGACAATTGTATTGATGTGGACAGGTGCCGCATTTGCGCACCCGCATATATTTATCGATGCGAAAGTTGTTGTCGTTTTTGACGACGAAGGTCGAATTTCAGGATTACGCCAAGCATGGAAGTTTGATGCTCTTTATACAGCATGGGCAGTTCAGGGTTTGGATGAGAACAATGATGGTCAGTACACTAGCGATGAGCTGCAGCCATTAGCCGATGACAATATGGTGGGACTGAAGGACTTCAATTACTACACAGTGATTGGGTTGAAGGGTGGCGCAGATGCGATTTTCAGAACCGCACATGAATCTCGCATGGAATATGATGGCACCAACTTAGAGTTGGCCTTTGCGTTTGATTTTGAAACGCCCTTAGCTCCGACAGCAGAAGTTCAGATAGAAATCGCCGACGTTGATTATTATTCGGCGTTTGCCTTCGCAGAAGGTGAAGCGGTGTTTTTCGATAATGCTCCTGCTAACTGCGCGGCAGTTGTAAATGGTCCAAAACCCATTGATTCCGATGTAGAAGAACGTCTGTTCGCTCTTGGCACAGATGTTTTGGAACTACCAGATGACTTGGCACAAGCAGTCAAAGATCTGTCGAATGTCATTACAATACAATGCGGTGAGGTCGAGATGAGTGCAGCGGATGCCATTGAGGACTTGGCATCGGCAAGAGGCTCGCCATTTGTTGCTCCACCGCAAGAACCAAATTTAGGAGGTCAGACATCCGGCATTCTTGGTTGGATAAATCTCCAGCAAAAAGCGTTCTACAAGTCTCTAACTCAAGCGCTGATTGTCCTTAAAACCGATCTAAATGCTTTTTGGATTTTGGGCGGATTGAGTTTTCTCTATGGGATTTTTCACGCTGCAGGACCCGGCCACGGTAAGGTGATTATTTCCTCGTATTTGGTTGCGAATGAACGCGAGCTAAAACAAGGTGTTATTCTTAGTTTTGCTTCGGCGATGATGCAGTCTGTCGTCGCCATTGCTTTTGTGCTTACTGCCGCTGGATTGCTGCAACTCACAAGTTTTGCCATGTCAGATGCCGCGCGGTGGATTACGCTTGGCTCCTACGTATTGGTAATGGCCTTAGGAATCTGGCTGATCTGGCGAAAGCTATTTGGCAAATCTCACAAACACTCGCCTACTGATCACCACAACCACAACCACAACCACAACCACAACCACAACCACGATCATGTGCATGGCCCGGAATGTGGATGTGAGCATACACCTCCACCGGGACGCTTCAAAAATAGCACGCTCTTTGAACAAATTGGCTTAGTTGCTTCGGTTGGAATGCGTCCATGTTCCGGTGCTTTAGTTGTTCTGGCATTTGCTGTAAGTCAGCAGCTGGTGTGGGCAGGGGTTGTGGCCACAGTCCTGATGGGCATTGGCACCGCGATCACGGTTTCAGTGATTGCTTCAGTTACAGTCTTTTTCAAAGATATGATGGCAAAGCGTGCGCATAGGGATGGTTCTAACTGGACCAAAGTTGTCAGCACAATTGAGCTTGCCGGTGCTTTCATCGTATTTGGATTTGGAGCGCTTCTCTTTTTATCTTCAATTTGAAATAAATAGATTTGTCCAAACGGTCTAAAAACCCACTAGCAACTGTTATAAAACTGTCATAAGCTTTGCCTCGATACCAGTGCTCTAGGGAGAAAAGCGCGTCCAGAAATCAAAAAGCAGTGTCAAAAATCTGCAATGATTTGCGTTCTATATGGGCTGGTCGAAAACGATAATTTGGAGGCACGATAAATGAAGAAAAAATTACTCGCGCTCGCACTTGGTGGCATCATGGCCAGTGCAACAGCGCCCGCATTTGCTGACTATACGTTGAGCATCCTGCACATCAACGATGTACACTCACGTATTCAACCAATTAATAAATATGATTCAGATTGCCGCGCGAAAGACAACGTTGCGGGTAAGTGTTTCGGTGGCATGGCGCGTGTTGCGACAGCGATTGATACACGCCGTTCTTTGCTTGAAGATGCTGGCAACAATGTTCTGACATTGGACGCTGGCGACCAATTCCAAGGATCGCTTTTCTACACGTCTTACAAAGGCGCTTTGGCTGTTGAACTGATGAATATGATCGGTTTTGACGCAATGGCTGTGGGTAACCACGAATTTGACGATGGTCCTTCTAAGCTTTCCGATTTTGTTGATGCTGCAGAATTCCCTGTACTATTTGCAAATGCGAATCTTGCGGATGAAGCACAGCTTGCTGGCAAAATTCCATCACACATTGTGACGGAAATTGGTGGCGAGGAAGTCGCGATCATCGGCGTTTTGGCTGAAGATACTGCTGAAACATCTTCACCTGGTGACAATGTTAAGTTCATCCAAGCCGAAGACATTCTTCGCAAATTGGTGACACAGCTTGAAGCTGATGGCGTAAACAAAATCATCTTGCTTTCACACGTTGGTATCAACCGCGATAAGGCAATTGCTGCTGCAGTTGATGGCATTGACGTTATCGTTGGTGGTCACTCACACACATTGCTCGAAGAGTATCCAACAGTTGTTGATGCGCCAAACGGCAAACCAGTTCAAATCGTTCAAGCTTATGCTTACTCGAAGTACCTGGGTGAATTGACGGTCACATGGGACGACAATGGCGACGTTACAGAAGCTGAAGGTCAGCCTTGGTTGCTCGATGCGCGTGTTCCTGAAGATGAAGACATGCTTGCTCTAATCGAAGAAAAAGCAGCGCCACTTGAAGAGATCAAAGCGCAGGTTGTTGGTAATGCAACAGCTGATATCGATGGCAATCGCGATTCATGTCGCGCTGGCGTTTGTGCAATGGGTGTTCTTGTTGCAGAGGCAATGCTTGATCGTACAAAAGACCAAGGCATCCAGCTTGTGATTCAAAACGGTGGCGGCCTTCGCGCTTCAATCGACACTGGCGAAATCACAATGGGTGAAGTGCTAACAGTTCTTCCGTTCCAAAACACATTGGCAACATTTGAACTTAAAGGTGCTGACGTTATCACAGCGCTTGAAAATGGTGTGAGCCAGGTTGAAGACGGCGCAGGTCGTTTCGCTCAGGTTGCAGGTATGAAGTATACTTGGAAGCAAAGCGCAGAAGCTGGAAGCCGCATTGTTTCAGTTGATGTGATGCAAGCGGATGGTTCTTACGCGCCAATCGACCCTGCGGCTACATATGGTGTTGCAACCAACAACTATATGCGTGGCGGTGGCGACGGCTATAAGATCTTCTCAACAAATGGTATGAACGCCTACGATTATGGCCCAGGACTTGAAGTTGTTTTGGCTGACTATATCGCGAAACTAGGTGGCGATTACACACCGGTTGTTGATGAGCGGATCACAGCAGTCGAATAATCAATTCGACATAAAAAATCTGTTGAGGGCGATCCATTGGGTCGCCCTTTTCGTATTTGCAATTGAGAATGTTGCCACTATGTTGTGGCAACAAGGTTAGGGGCCTGATGCGACAATTCGAACACTGCATAATCATGCGGTGTTGTTTATGTTGCCGCGTCACCTAATCAGCCAAATCTATTTGTTTTGAGGTCAAATGTCGTCGCAGCGCCCTACAGATCATCCTGAAGTTCTTCCAAATAAAGTTGGGGTGCTTTTGCTCAACTTGGGCACGCCTGATGCGACTGACTATTGGTCTATGCGTCGCTACTTGAAAGAGTTCCTTTCAGACCCGCGCGTCATTGAGACGCCTAAATGGCTGTGGTGGCCGATATTGAACGGCATCATTTTGACCGTTCGACCAAAGAAATCTGGCGCTGCCTATGACAAGGTTTGGGACAAAGAAGCGAACGATAGCCCTCTGCGGGTTATCGCTGAGCGTCAAGTTGATCGTTTGCGCGATACATTCAAAGATGAGACAAACGTCGTGGTCGATTACGCTATGCGTTATGGCAATCCCTCTACGGAATCAAAGCTTCAAGCGCTAAAAGATCAGGGCTGTGATAAGATTTTATTGTTGCCGCTTTATCCGCAATACTCGGCTGCCACAACGGCAACCGCGAACGACAAAGCGTTTGATACGTTGAAGAAAATGCGTTGGCAACCTGCAGTGCGCACAACCCCTGCGTACTTTGAAGAAGATAGCTATGTCGATGCGATCGCTCAGTCGATTGAAAATGGCATCTCTAAGCTGGATTTTGAACCTGATCTTGTGATCACATCATATCACGGTGTGCCAAAAAGCTATTTGCTTAAAGGTGACCCTTACCACTGCCAATGTTACAAAACCACGCGTCTAGTTCGAGAAAAACTGGGATGGGCAGAAGAGAAGCTGATGCTAACGTTCCAGTCACGCTTTGGACCTCAAGAGTGGCTGCAGCCTTATACTGACAAAACTTTGGAGGCGCTGCCTGCCAAAGGTATAAAAAAGGTTGCGATCCTAACACCTGGCTTTTCGGTCGACTGCCTTGAAACGCTTGAGGAAATCGCGATGGAAGGCAAAGAAGAGTTCATGCACGCTGGTGGCGAGCAGTTTGCATACATTCCGTGCTTGAACGATAGCGACCTCGGCATGAATGTAATTGAAGATGTCGTGCGCAGAGAACTATCTGGCTGGCTCTAAACCACAGCGTTTCTTGCAAGCTATTTTGCCAAAAAACGTTGAAATACTTGAGAAATCGTCCAAATCTCCCTACATATTAACCAAATGATTTTTTGGAGGGTTTTATGGACGGGTTTTCAATCGCGATTATTGTAGGCGCGGTATTGGTTGTGCTGGTGCTTGTTGCTGGCGTTAAAACTGTTGGGCAAGGGTTTAACTTCACAGTCGAGCGCTTCGGGCGTTACACACATACACTTAAGCCGGGCTTGAACCTAATCATCCCATTTGTTGATGGCATTGGCCAAAAGATCAACATGATGGAGCAGGTATTAGACGTTCCTCATCAAGAAGTTATCACCCGTGACAACGCGACTGTGACGGCCAACGGGGTCACGTTCTTCCAAATCATGGACGCCGCAGCCGCTGCTTACGAGGTGAACAACCTTGAACATGCGATCCTCAACCTGACGATGACCAATATTCGTACGGTGATGGGTTCGATGGACTTGGACCAATTGCTTTCAAATCGTGACGAGATTAACGCCCGATTGCTTCATGTCGTAGACGCTGCGGTTTCTCCGTGGGGTGTGAAAATAACGCGTATCGAGATTAAAGACATTGATCCACCAAAAGACTTGGTCGCATCAATGGCACGCCAAATGAAAGCTGAACGCGAGAAGCGGGCGACCATTCTAGAATCTGAAGGCCGTCGTCAAAGTGCTATTCTTGAAGCCGAAGGTGAAAAGCAAGCGCAAGTGCTCGAAGCTGAGGGCCGCAAGGAAGCTGCCTTTAGAGATGCGGAGGCGCGTGAGCGTGCCGCGCAAGCTGAGGCAGAGGCAACACGTATGGTGTCAGAGGCAATTAGCGCTGGTGATGTTCAAGCTGTGAACTATTTTGTTGCCAATAACTACATCAAAGCGCTCGAAGGTATTGCGAAATCGCCAAACCAAAAAGTGCTAATGATGCCGCTAGAGGCAGCAAATGTTATTGGCGCCATCGGCGGTATCGCTGAAATCGCGCAAGAAGCATTCGGAGACGACAAGCCAAAACGCAGAGGCGGTCGCGTCCCTAACTCGGAGAGCTAATATGGATATTATTGCACTCGTAGCAGAGTATGGTGGCTGGTCTTGGATCGTTGGTGGCTTCGTGCTGCTAGCGATCGAACTTGTGGTGCCAGGTGGTATTTTTGTTTGGTTTGGCGCAGCAGCAATCGTTGTTGGTGTAGCAACTCTGTTCCAAAACCCAAGCTGGCAAATTCAATGGATCATGTTCGCTGTTCTTTCCATAGCAGCCGTTGTGGTTTGGACACGATACTTCCGCGGCAAAGACGATGTCAGCGATAGGCCATTTTTGAACGCCAGAAACGAAAAACTCGTCGGCCAACACTTTACGTTGGATGAGCCAATTGTCGATGGGCAGGGCCGTCTCAAAGTGGAAGACAGCTTGTGGCGTGTAACTGGCGCTGATGCTGCCAAAGGCGCGAAGGTTGTGGTGACTTCAGTTGAAGCTACTGTGCTTCATGTGGAGCCTGTATAAGCAATTTCGGCTTACTTTTCCGAGCTATGGCAAAACTCGCCATAGCATAAGGCAGTTCAACTGAATGATGAGCAGTTTACGGCTGCTCTAGCTGGCCTCTGGCCGGAATAAACCCGACCTGCCTATGGATTTAGCTCGATCGGCACCGGAGGGGGCTCTTGGATTACCAAAATGGAAATCCGACGGTTTGCTGCCAGATATGGATCGTTCGGGAACAGCGGGCTTGCATCGCCTTTGCCAACAACTGAGTAAACGCGCTCTGATTTTAGGCCATAGCCTGTCATTAGGCGACGCACAACATTTGCCCGATCAGATGACAACTCCCAAGGGCCGTATTCCGTATCGTTGTAGGTCGCACCTGAAGCCGTGTGTCCGGAAATTCGGATTTGGTTTGGAAGTTTTTTCAAAATGGGGGTCATGACCGCAATTGCTTGGCGTGTCGCCTCATAGGGGTATTTTGACCCCTCAGGGAACATTGAACGACCTTCTTGATCCACAATCTGGATGTGCAGCCCTTCTTCAGTTTCCTCGATTAGCAGGTTATCGGCAACGAAAGTAATCTCTGGCAGTTCTTGCCAAGCTTGGCGCAAAGTTGTTGTGGCTAGTGCAAACTGCCTTGGTATTTCTACTTCAGACTTTTCGATGTCGTGGGTGTTTGCTTCAGGGCCTTGTTTTGTGCGCTGATTGTGATCCTGATCTGCAAACTCCGTCTGCGTGGTTTGTTGTTCGTCCATGCTTACAGATTTAACAAAGTCACGCTGAGGATTGCCGTCACGTTCAATAATACCAGCACGTGCTTGGACCTTGATCACGCCGAAAGCGTCTTTCAAAGAACCCGCGACAACTTGTAGTTTCTCGTCGTCCTGAATTGAGAACGAAACAATCAGAACGAAGAACGCCACTAGAATGGACATCAAGTCAGAAAACGTGACGAGCCATTCTGGAATGTCGGTCCCGCCGCCTTCTTTTTTCTTTCTGGCCATTCAAAGATTCCGTTTCAGGGTTGTGCTACGCGGCTTCGTCTAGGACTTCACGCTGTTTTTCAGGAAGATAAGCGGTCAGCATTTCTTTAATCAATGCTGGACTTTTGCCATCTCTGATCGACATTACGCCATCGATTACTAGTGTTTGGTTGATGTCTTCCGTCTCGAGTTTGGAAGCCAGTTTGTCTGACAGCGGAAGACAAATCAGGTTGGCAAGTACCGCGCCATACATTGTCGTCAATAGGGCAACCGCCATAGCGGGGCCAATCGCGGCTGGATCTGACATGTTTGCAAGCATTTGCACCAAGCCAACCAATGTACCGATCATCCCAAAGGCAGGGGCTGCGTCACCGAGCGATTTGAAAACTCTTTGGCCTTCAGATAAGCGAGTAATGAATTGATCACGCTCTAGTTCCATTGTTTCGCGAATGAATCCAGCGTCATAACCATCGGCGATGTATTGCGCACCCTTTTTGAGGTTTGGCTCCTCGACTTCAACGTTTTCGAGGCCGAGAGGTCCGTTCTTGCGCACGATATCGCCCATTTCAGCGACCTGCTCGATAAGTTCTTTTGGGTCAACTTTCTTATGCGTGAAGGCAACTTTTCCGCCTGTCGCAAATGCCGTGAGGACACCTGAAAGCGGGAACCGAATGAGGGTTGCTGAAATGCCGCCACCCACCACAATCATAATTGATGGATAATCAACGAACTGCGCGAAGGAACCGCCTAAGAAAATCGCAATTGCAATAAATGCGGCACCGGCAATCATGCCTAATATGGTGGCTAAATCCATCTGACCCAACTCCTAACTTCACCCAAATACGCGGGCAATAGGTCAATTTACTTGCACGCAGTGTAGCTCGTTAAGGCTAATCAGCTGTTAATGGAGAAATGGAACTAGTGCACGCGATCGTGCAGTATGGATTAGATCAAGCTTTTGATATATAACACTTTTTAAGAAAAATGAGTTGTCAGTAATTATCTGTTCGTTAACCATAAACGCGCACTATGCCTCAGGCTTTACAGATTCGGCATTATCACGTTGCGACAACTAAATTCATCCAAGAATTGGCTCAAACTACAGCTGAAGACAACTGTGGCAGTTGGACTTATTGGCGTACTTGTGCTGCCTGTAAGTGCTGAAGAAGTGTTTGGTGGATTTGACTTATCCAGCGGCATTACTTTGAGAGGTGGATTTGAGAATCTCGATGGCACCACATCTCACACGATTACCGCCGTGCCTGAGTTTACGCTTAGCCGCAGCGGGAATGACTTAAGCACTACTGTTTCTGGGAATCTGACCTTAAATCAACAGGGGAAAACAACCTTTGCTTTAAGAGGAGGTTCGCTTAGTGGTGCGCTTTCGAAACAATTTGGTCGGAATGGTGTTGCTGAGCTTGGCTTATCCTACGGTTACAGCATTCCTAGAGCGGACAACCCGGATTTAGCGACCGACATTAAGACGCCGGGGCATACGCAGGCATTTGGCGTTAGTACAGGCTATACTCATAGCTTCAGCAAAACAGAACTCAGTTTGCGCGGATCACTCGCTCGCTCGCAGACGTCAAATTCCATATTGAATGACGATACTGTGCAAAGTAACGCAGACCAAAACAGTTGGCGGTATGAATTTGGTGGACGTGTGTCGCGTCAGCTAACGCCGATCATAGCAGCCTATTTCGATGCTCAAGCCGCTCGCGAGCGATATGATACTGCGTCCGCTTCATTGTCGGCTAGCCGCGACAATTATAGCGTTCAAGCCGAGGCTGGAGCGCAGGTATCGATCAGCAACCAATTGAGCGGCGAACTTGGCTTTGGCGTTCTACGTCAAACATTTGATGACACATCATTGGCAACTCTGCAGACATGGACATACAACGGCGCACTGCAATGGGACGCCTACGATAATCTCGCATTCAGAGTTGATGCGGACACTGAAGTGAGCCCAAGCAATGTGTCAGGTGAAGCCATGCGCATAGTTGATAACGGACGTGTGAGCTTGAGCTATAGAGCCAACGACATGCTTAGCTTGTCCGCCTATGGCTCAATTTCGCGTCAGCATTATCAGGGCAATGCTGACGATATCAAAACAACTGGCGTTGGTTTCGGTGCAGATTATCTGATCAACAATCAACTGAGCACATTTGCCAACTATAATTTTTCGCTGCGACAACCATCAGCCGCCGCAGCAAGTAGGACACACATGATCGAAGCTGGCTTCAGATTTACGCGCCAGTAAACAGCTTAGAAAAAACGTCGCTTTGCAAGCTCGTCAGTTCTTTCTTGAAATCATCTGCAATGTCTTCGCGATCAAGTGCAAAAACCATATTTGCGGTAAGGAAACCAACCTTTGAGCCGCAATCAAAGCTATGACCGTCATATTTCACACCGGTAAAGGGCTGGCCATTCATCAATGTTTGCATGGCATCAGTCAGCTGAATTTCACCACCTGCGCCTTTTGACTGTTTGCTCAACAAATCGAAGATTTCAGGTTGAAGAATATATCGTCCTGAAATGATTAAATTTGATGGCGCTTCGTCAATGGCCGGTTTTTCAACCATTTCAGAAATATCAAAACCTTGGTCCGTTCCTGCGCCACGACTAACCACGCCATATGAGCTCACTTCTTTCGGGTCAACTTCTTCCACTGCAATAACGTTTCCGCCGCGCTCGTTGTAGCTTTCCATCATTTGGCTAAGTACGCCTGGTTTGGATCGCATCAACATATCCGGTAGCAAAAGAGCAAAAGGCTCATTGCCAACGATATCACGCGCGCACCAGACTGCGTGCCCAAGACCCAAAGGTTCTTGCTGTCTCGTGAAACTAGTTTGGCCTGGCTTGGGCAGCCCCTCGCCAAGCATTTTCAGCATGTCGAGTTTGTTGCGTTCGTGAAGTGTAATTTCCAACTCGACTTGACGATCAAAGTGATCTTCAATCACGCTCTTGTTGCGTCCTGTGACAAAAACCAAATGCTCAATGCCAGCTTCCCGAGCCTCGTCAACGGCGTATTGAATCAAGGGTTTATCAACAACCGGCAGCATTTCTTTCGGCATTGCTTTGGTTGCCGGTAGAAAACGTGTGCCCAATCCAGCTACTGGAAATACCGCTGTGCGAACTTTTTTGGTCAATGAAAGATCCTCGAATTATTTCTCTTACAACTAGTGATTGTGTAATCTAATCGCAACCCTTGAGGTGCTATAGGGCATCAAAGTTAAAAAACTAAGGACAGGTTATGAGCGTATTGGTTACTGGCGGAGCTGGCTATATTGGCGGGCACATGGTTTTGCGTTTGGCAGATGCTGGTGAGAAGGTAACGGTTCTTGATAATCTTGTGACCGGCTTTCAATGGGCCGTAGACAGTCGCGTTGATTTTGTCGAAGGCGATGTTGGTGATGTTGAGTTTGTTACGGCTTTAATCCAAGAACGCGGGATCAAATCGATCCTGCACTTCGCTGGTTCAATAGTTGTTCCAGAATCAGTCGAGAACCCGCTTAAATACTATGCGAATAATACAGCCAATACGCGCAATTTGATTGAAGCTGCCGTAAATGGTGGCGTGAAGCATTTCATTTTCTCTTCGACGGCAGCTGTATACGGTATGACCGGTTCAGAGCCTGTGAGTGAGGACAATCCGCTTCAGCCTATGTCGCCATATGGTCGTTCGAAGTTGATGAGTGAAATGATGTTGGAAGACGTGTCGAACGCGCATGAGATGCGTTACGGCGTGTTACGCTACTTTAACGTAGCAGGTGCAGACCCTCAGGGCCGCGCAGGTCAATCGACACCATTGGCGACACACCTCATTAAAGTAGCTTGCCAGACCGCGCTTGGTCAGCGTGACAAGATGAAAATCTTTGGCACGGACTATGACACAGCCGACGGCACATGCGTTCGTGACTACATTCATGTAACTGATCTTGTGGAGGCACATGCTCTCCTCCTCGACTATCTACGTGATGGCGGCAAAAGCACCACAATGAACTGTGGGTACGGTCAAGGTTATAGCGTGAAAGAGGTCGTCGAGACTGTGCGCAACGTGACTGGAGTAGACTTTGAAGCTGAAGTGACAGGTCGCAGAGCTGGCGATCCTGCTGCCATTGTTGCTAGTGCTGATCGAGTTCGAAATGTGTTGGGCTGGGATCCGAAGCACGCAGACCTAAAAGAAATCGTTGAACGCGCGCACGCTTGGGAAAAATATCTGCTGACACGCAATGACCGCCCTGAATTAGGTTAATTGTTCTGCAAATCTGCAGTTTCAAAAAGAGGTAGTTGGCATGCGAGTTCTGTCGATTTCAGTGCTTTTTACATTGTTGCTGTGTGGCGTTGGTCATGCTGCACCAAACCAGAGCTTTGCTGATTTTTTGCGAAACTTTGAAGCCAAGGCCGTAGCTGAAGGAATACCCAGAACTGTTTATCGAGATGCCGTTAAGGGGTTAAAACCTGACCCTTCAATTAAGGTCACCCAGGCGACACAGCCTGAGTTCGAAAAGCCAATATGGGACTATTTGACCAAACGCGTGACTGCGGACAGGATCAAGCGTGGCAAGGCTGCGATTGCTAAAAACAAGCAACTGTTTGAGGCAGTGGGTCAACAATATGGTGTGGACCCGTACTTGTTAGGTGCTATTTGGGGCGTTGAGACTGATTTCGGTGCCATCATGAGTAATGATCGCTACTTCAAACCCGTTTTAAAGTCCCTGTTTAGCTTGGTCCATCAGCGCCGCCAACGTGTAAAGTTGGATGCAGCGGAGCTAATTGCAGCCCTGCGTATAGTGGCGCAAAAGGAAGCGACAGCCAAAACTCTCAAAGGTTCGTGGGCGGGCGCACTGGGGCATTTACAAATCATGCCTTCTGCGTTTCTGACCCACGGCACAGACTTTGACGGCGATGGACGTCGCGATCCGCACAAATCGTTGGCAGATGCACTGGCTTCGAGCGCAAAGTGGTTGCTAGGACTTGGTTATGAAGTAGGCTCTGACTGGGGATATGAAGTAGAGTTGCCAGTGGGGTTCAACTATCTGGAGGCTGGCCGCACCAACGTTCAACCCACTTTGTATTTCGCAAACCTTGGCGTTTCCCGCGTAAAAGGCAGGAAATTTGCGCGGCTGAACGAGAAGGTATTCTTGTACATCCCCGCGGGACGCGACGGGCCAAAGTTTTTGATGACCCAAAATTATCTTGCAATAAAGGGTTACAACTTTGCCGACTCCTACGCGCTGACTGTGGCGCATCTAACTGATCGACTAAAAGGGAGCGGCTCGCTTCATCAAAGCTGGCCGACCGCCACTAAGTTCTTAAACCATAAGCAGCGTATGCAAACTCAAAAGAAACTTAAGGCGCTTGGCTACTACAATGACAAGTTGGATGGGCGGCTGGGTCCAATTAGCCAACAGGCACTGCGGAATTGGCAATCAAAAAACGGTTATTTGGCCGATGGATTTGCCACATTGAGTGTGTATGATGCCCTTATGAAGTCGAGCAATTGAGCCCAATGTTTTCAAAATCCCTCTTAACAGCTATAGCTTTCACCGTAGCGGTTTCTTTTTTTGGTTCTGTACCGACTATTGCTATGGCGCAAGAGCGGATTGAAGTTGCACAAGCGACGACACCCAAGAAACGCTCACTTTTTGATGTGCTTTTCGGGCGTAACAAGCCTGTTGAAAAGAAAACGACGAAAAAGACGACGTCTCGTAGCATAACGACCGTCGCCAAGATCAAGACAATCGAGAAAGCGCCAGACGCCAAACGGTTGTTGGTCCTTGGCGACTCGTTGGCTGTGGATCTGGCTAAATCTCTAGATCGTTTTTACGCCGAAGATAGCGAGTTAGCTATTGTGGCCAAAGGGGTAGGGTCATCTGGTTTTGTTCGTGATGACTATTTCGACTGGAATAAGACCATTCGCGAATACCTGGAGACAGAACAGTTCGATCTGGTTGTGGTTGCGATTGGTATTAATGACCGCCAGCAAATCAAAGCCAGTGATGGTCGCCATGAGCCACTGACCGACGGGTGGCGCACAGAGTATTCGGCACGTATTGATGACTTCTTGCAGGTGCTTAAAGACAATCAAAAACCAGTGATTTGGATGGGATTGCCGCCCATGCGCAAAAACTCATATTCAAAAGCGATGGCGCAGATTACATCACTGCACAGGCTTTCGACGTTCTCCAATGGGGCTGACTATGTAGATATCTATGAGCGCTTTTTGGATGAAGACGGCAATTACACATCTTATGGACCAGATCTGAATGGTCAAAATGCCTTAATGCGCAAAACCGATGGAATACATCTGGCAGCTGCTGGTTCAGACAAAGTGTCCTTCTTTGTCGATAAACTGGTCAAACAGTATTATCGCGGTGGGCAAATATCGATAGCCATCGTTGATCCGTTAGCACAAAGCGATGCTGCATCCATGCTGCGGCCCCCATTTCAAGGAATTGCGCAGATCCGACGGTTGGAGTTTGCGGGGGCCGTCAGAGCTCTTGGTGAGCAAAAACGAAGCACAGGCGGTCTAGTGCTTGCTGTGAAGTCCACAACGCCTCTAATTGACTTAGAAACGCTATTTGATGCGCCAGCTGGTCGCGTCGATGCATTTGGAGTTGGTCGAGTGGACGAAGAGACCGAAGAAGAAATCCAAAAATAGAAAGCCGGGCTAGGTTTGAACCTAGAACCGGCTTTGCAGTTTCACACTGATTGTGGGATCAGCGTGGAAGATTTGTTGAACCCATAAGATCCATATCGATTGAGCGCGCAGCCTGACGGCCTTCACGAATTGCCCAAACCACGAGTGACTGGCCGCGACGCATATCGCCGGCAGCATAAATGCCATCAACACTTGTTTTGTATGACATTGTATCCGCGAATAAGTTTTTGCGAGGATCAAGGTCTGCACCGAGTTCTTCAAGCATTCCTTCAAAGATTGGATGGGCGAAACCAATAGCCATAAGCACGAGGTCCGCTTTGAGCAAAAACTCTCCGCCTTCAACAGGTGCTCGGCTTTGGTCAACTCGACTACATTTCACGCCTTTAATGCGTCCCATGTCGTCGCCAATGATTTCCAACGTTGCTGCTTGGAACTCACGTGTGGCACCTTCAGCTTGAGAAGAAGATGTGCGCATCTTGATTGCCCAATTAGGCCAACTTGTAAGCTTGTCTTCTTTTTCAGGCGGTTGAGGCCGAATGTCGAGTTGAGTAACTGACACTGCACCTTGGCGGAACGCCGTGCCTACACAGTCAGAGGCAGTGTCACCGCCGCCAATAACTACAACCTTTTTACCGGCTGCAAGAATTGGGTCTTGATCACCAATGCTTTCGCCACCATTGCGTTTGTTTTGCTGTACCAAATATGGCATCGCATAGTGAACGCCAGCAAGATCTTCACCATCACAACCAGGGTTACGTGGATGCTCGGAACCGCCACAAAGCAACACAGCTTCATGGTCTTTCTTCAAGCTCTCAAGCGACTTATTGACGCCAATGTTTTGATTGTAATGGAAGGTCACGCCTTCAGCTTCAAGCTGTGTGACGCGGAAGTCGATGTGGCTTTTTTCCATTTTGAAATCAGGAATGCCATAACGAAGTAGGCCGCCAGCTTTTGCTTCACGCTCGAACAGATGAACGTCATGTCCAGCACGTGCCAGTTGCTGTGCTGCTGCCATACCTGCAGGGCCTGAGCCAACCACCGCAATTTTTTTACCGGTTTTTGTTTCAGAAATTTGAGGCTTGATCCAGCCGTTCTTAATCGCACGGTCGGCAATTGTTTGCTCAACCGTTTTGATTGTTACGGGTTCGTCTTCAAGGTTCAACGTACAAGCTTCTTCACATGGCGCCGGACAAATCCGACCAGTGAACTCGGGGAAGTTGTTTGTTGAGTGTAGGTTTAATGCCGCACGCTCCCAGTCACGTTGATAAACCAAATCATTCCAATCAGGGATTTGGTTGTTGACTGGGCAACCTGTGTCGCCATGGCAGTAAGGAATGCCGCAATCCATGCAACGAGCTGCTTGGCCAACGATTTCGCCTTCAGTTAGCGGAACAGTGAATTCGTTGTAGTGACGAATACGGTCTGACGCCGGCTCGTAACGCGATTCTTTGCGGTCGATTTCGAGAAAACCTGTGTGCTTACCCATTTTTTCTCTCCCTTACGCTTTTGCCGAAGATTGTTGATTTTTCTGCTGTTCCATCTCCAAGATGGCGCGGCGATATTCAACAGGCATGACTTTTACGAACTTGCTACGGAAGTCTTCCCAATTGTCGAGAATGTCTTTCGCGCGGGTTTAACCCGTATAGTGCAAGTGGTTTGAAATTAGTTGATACAGACGCTCGTCATCGTGCTTGGTCATGTCATCTGAGATGTCCACGCGACCGTGCCACTCGATGTCTCCGCCATGGTGATGGTGTTCGCGCATCAATTCTTCTTCTTCAAGAACAGGCTCGATATCAACCATTGCCAAGTTACAGCGAGACCGGAATGTCTCGTCTTCGTCCAAGACATACGCCACGCCGCCCGACATGCCAGCTGCGAAGTTGCGACCTGTTTCGCCGATCACAACAACGATGCCGCCAGTCATGTATTCACAACCGTGATCGCCAGTACCTTCTACAACGGCCACTGCGCCTGAGTTTCGAACAGCGAAACGTTCGCCTGCGATACCGCGGAAGTAACACTCACCTGCGACAGCTCCATAAAGAACCGTGTTGCCGACGATGATCGCATTTTCAGGAACAATGTTGGTGTCTTCAGGAGGTCGTACAACAATACGTCCGCCAGATAGACCTTTGCCGACATAATCGTTTGCTTCACCGACGAGGTCAAAGCTAACGCCGTTCATTAAGAAGGCGCCGAATGCCTGACCTGCGATACCATTCAAGTTCACCACAATCGAATCCTCAGGAAGGCCTTCAAGGCCATACTTTGAGGCGACTGCGCCTGAGAGCATCGCACCGGCTGAGCGGTTCTTTGAGCGAATGTCGATGTCAAACTTAACAGGTTCTGCATTTTCCAATGCCGGCTTAGCTTGTTTGATCAATTCACGATCAAGGATGTGATCCAACTCGTGATCTTGCACTTGAGAGTGATAGTAAGTGTCTTCGCCAATAAGGTCCGGCTTGTGGAACAATTTTGTTACATCAATGCCCTGTGTTTTCCAGTGATCGTCAGTACGGTTTTGAGCAAGCAAATCGGATCGGCCGATCAACTCGTTCAATGTACGTGCACCAAGCGACGCAAGAAGCTGACGAATTTCCTCAGCGACATAGAAGAAGTAATTGATGACGTGTTCTGGTGTGCCTTTAAAGCGCTTACGCAATTCAGGGTCTTGCGTGGCAATGCCAACAGGGCAAGTGTTCAAGTGACACTTACGCATCATCAAACAGCCCGCTGCAATTAGTGGAGCAGTTGCGAAGCCAAATTCGTCGGCGCCCAATAGTGCACCAATAAGAACATCGCGTCCTGTTTTGAAGCCACCATCGACTTGCAAAGCAACACGTGAGCGCAAGCGGTTTAGAACCAACGTCTGGTGTGTTTCTGCAAGGCCGATTTCCCAAGGAGAACCAGCGTGTTTTAGTGACGTAAGTGGAGATGCACCTGTTCCGCCGTCAAAGCCAGAAATCGTAATGTGGTCAGCGTGCGCTTTTGCAACGCCCGCAGCCACAGTTCCAACACCGAGTTCTGAAACCAACTTAACTGAGATGTCGGCTTTGGAGTTCACGTTTTTCAGATCATAGATTAGCTGCGCCAAATCTTCGATTGAATAGATATCGTGGTGTGGTGGCGGAGAAATCAAACCGACGCCAGGAGTAGAGTGACGTGTTTGGGCAATTACCGCGTCAACCTTGTGACCCGGAAGTTGTCCACCTTCACCCGGTTTTGCACCTTGCGCGACTTTAATCTGGATCATGTCAGCGTTCACCAAATAATCGGTGGTCACGCCGAAACGACCAGAAGCAACTTGTTTGATTGCTGAACGCTCAGGATTTGCAGTGCCATCAGGCATTGGGTTGTAACGGTCTGGCTCTTCGCCGCCTTCACCGGTGTTCGATTTACCGCCAATTCGATTCATTGCGATCGCAAGCGAAGTATGTGCTTCGCGGCTGATGGAACCAAAAGACATAGCGCCAGTTGAGAAGCGTTTGATCAGTGCGGAAGCTGGCTCTACCTTTGAGATATCAATTGGTTTGCCAAGAGGCTTGATGTCGAATGTTGAACGGATCGTCAGTAGTTGTTCAGAAGCGTCGTTTACAGCGTTTGCGTAATCGTCATATTTTTTCTGTGCAGACGCTGGTGAAGTTTCAGCAGTCCGTACTGCGTGTTGCAAATCAGCAATGGCATTTGGCGACCAAGCGTGAGCCTCACCACGTACACGATATTGATATTCACCACCAACATCGAGTGAGTTTGCCAAAATTGCATCTTCACTAAACGCAAGCGTATGACGTTCAACTGTTTCGCGAGCGACTTCTTTTAGACCGACGCCTTCAATTGAAGTGCCTGTGCCAAAGAAGAACTTTTCGACGAATTCAGATGATAGGCCGAGCGCATCAAAGATCTGAGCGCCGCAGTAAGACTGGAACGTTGAAATGCCCATCTTGGACATAACTTTGAGCATGCCCTTACCAGTTGATTTGATGTAACGTGTTACACACTCAAGCTCATCAACTTCTGGCGGGAATTGACCTTCAGCCTGCAAGGCTGAGATCGTTTCAAATGCCAAATATGGGTTAATTGCTTCAGCGCCATATCCAGCTAGAACAGCAAAGTGATGGATTTCACGAGCTTCACCGGTTTCTACAACCAAACCACATGACGTCCGCAAGCCTTTGCGGATCAAGTGATGATGCACAGCGGCAGTTGCCAACAAAGCTGGGATTGCAATCCGATCATGGCTGAGCAAACGATCAGACAGTACAATGATGTTCATGCCCAAACGAACAGCACTTTCCGCCCGGTCACAAATACTCTCAAGAGCAACTTCCATCCAGTCAGCGCCTTTTTCGGCTGCGTAGGTGATGTCGATTGTTTCCGTTAGGAATTGGTTGTCGCCGATGTTGCCGATGGTGCGGATTTTTTCCAAATCTTCATTGGTCAAAATAGGTTGGCGAACTTCCAAGCGTTTCTGCGTTGAAAGGCCTTCAAGATCGAACAAGTTCGGACGAGGGCCGATGAACGAAATCAAGCTCATTACGCTTTCTTCGCGAATTGGATCGATCGGCGGGTTTGTCACCTGCGCGAAGTTTTGTTTGAAGTAGCTATAGAGCAACTTAGATTTATCGCTGAGCGCAGAAATCGGGGTGTCTGTACCCATGGAACCAACAGCTTCTTGACCAGTGGTCGCCATTGGCGTCATCAAGAACTTGATATCTTCAGTTGTGTAGCCAAAAGCCTGTTGGCGGTCGAGCAGGCTTTCAGATGACTTAATTGGCAAACGATCAACAGCAGGAAGATCTTCTAGAACGATCTGTGTGCGGCCAAGCCATTTTTCGTATGGGTTCTTTTTTGAAAGCTTAGTTTTAATCTCATCGTCTGAGATGATTTTGTTGCCTTCAAGATCAACCAGTAACATTTTGCCAGGTTGAAGACGCCATTTCTCAACGATTTCGCTCTCAGGAATATCAAGCACGCCAGCTTCTGAAGCCAAGATGATTTGGCCAGACTTTGTTACGCAGTAACGCGCTGGACGTAGACCGTTGCGGTCCAGAGTTGCGGCGATGCGACGGCCGTCAGTCATCACAAGAGCGGCAGGGCCGTCCCATGGTTCCATGATTGCGGCGTGATACTCGTAGAATGCACGGCGTTGGTCATCCATCAAAGGATTGCCGGCCCAAGCTTGAGGCACCATCATCATTGCAGCGTGTGGGAGGTCGTAACCGCCACGTACAAGGAATTCTAGAGCATTATCAAAACAGGCCGTATCTGATTGGCCTTCGTAAGAAATTGGCCAGATTTTGGTGATGTCGTCGCCAAAGTTTTCAGATGACACTGAGGCTTGGCGCGCAGCCATCCAGTTCACGTTGCCACGGATTGTATTGATCTCACCATTGTGCGCAACGAAACGGTAAGGGTGAGCTAACTTCCAAGACGGGAATGTATTGGTAGAAAAACGCTGGTGAACCAATGCGAGTGCAGAGCTGAAGTCTTCATCGCGTAGGTCTGGGTAGAATGGCCCTAGCTGGTTTGCTAGGAACATACCTTTATATACGACTGTGCGAGCTGATAGCGAAACGACATAGAAACCATTGTCATTGTCTGCTTCGGGAAGCGCAGCATAAATAGTGTTAGAGATCACTTTCCGTGTGATCAAAAGCTTCGTTTCAAACTCGTCAGTGCTCATGCCTTCTGGGCGAGCGAAAAAGACTTGTTCGATCAAAGGTTGGGTGCTGATGACACCTTCCGACAAGCAAGAATTGTCAGAAGGAACTTCGCGCATTCCGAGAACTGTTAGGCCTTCACTTTGGGCGCACTCAACGAGCTTCTCGGCACACTGTGCTTTGAGGACTTCGTCGTTCGGATAGAACAACATCGCAACTGCGTATTCGCCTTGCGCTGGCAAGTCGAAATCAACAGATTTTTGGAAGAACTCATGAGGGATTTGCACAAGCATACCCGCGCCGTCGCCCATCAATGGGTCGGCGCCAACAGCACCACGGTGCGTCAGGTTGATCAAGATATTCAAGCCATCTTCAACAATCTGGTGAGTCTTGTTGTTGTCGATGTTGGCGATGAAGCCCAAGCCACAAGCGTCATGCTCGTTCTTAGGATCATATAGGCCTTGTTTTGAAGGACGCCCGTTGTAAACGGAATTAGATATCATTGATGTGCTTCCCATCAATGTTTCTGTGCGTGTGGCCATAAGCCCCTCCTTATAATACGCCCATCAGCATAGCTGAAAATTGGGTCAGGTCATCTGCTCGGGTCGCTCTTGGATACACCACGAGCGGCTCGTTGCGACGTTGCGCAAACAATTTATTCTAAAGAACGGTCAACTTGAGTTCTTGCCGTTCAATGTTGAGCTCGTTTTTGAGCTCTACCCTAGCGCTTTACCAGCTGCATTCGACACGCGTTAAACGCCTTGTTCCATTCCTTTTGGATTGGAAAAAGCGTTCCGGTGTTCGTAATGGACAATATTACTGTCCTATTTTGATTGGGAGATTGCCAGAAAAAATGCATTTGGGCAAGATGCAACAGACAAGTTTTTTTGTCGCAGGCGTTCAGAAAAGGTTTAATGTAAACATGAATAAGGGCGCAGTATTTGTACAATAACTGCGCCCTACATTTATATAGTTTTTGAAACTATTGATGTAAACTAGGTTGTTACAACTTAGTTCTTTACATCGGAATCAATAGTCTTTGTTTCTAGTTCACTTCCGGTGCCAATGGTAATCTTGCGTGGTCGTTTGCTCTCTGGGAGTTCGCGAGCAAGATCGATATGCAAGAGGCCATTTGCCAAATCAGCACCGCGAATTTCGACATGGTCGGCGAGTTGGAAGCGACGTTCAAAGGAGCGCTCTGCGATTCCCCGGTGGAGGAATTCGCGTTCTTGCTCTTTGGTATCAGTGGACTTTGCACCTTTAACACTGATCGCATTTTCTTTGGTTTCGATAACCAAGTCGTCAGCGGCAAAACCCGCGACAGCCATTGAGATGCGATAAGTGTCTTCGCCAGTACGTTCGATATTGTATGGCGGGAATGAGTTCGCTTCTTGTGGGGCGTGATTGTCGAGTAACGAAAACAAACGATCAAAGCCAACAGTTGAGCGATAAAACGGTGATAGATCTAGATTTTGCATAGCATATTCTCCAATGAGCAACATACGATTTTCAGTTTGGTTTAGTGATCCCGCTTAGCGGCGACCTCCTAAAGCCGATCCCTTTATTGGCGACCGGTACACAATATGTTGGTGGCAAATTTTGGATTACAAGAGGACGGTTTTGAAGAAATTTCACATGAACTGAAAATGAATGTGGGTTTCGGATCTCATTCAGTCGCGTCGCGTTATCAATGATCATACGGCGCCGAAATTAGTCTGATCACTTCAACCGGTGCCGATCTTGAATACACACTGAGATGCCATCATCCGCCCCCCGCATGGCATCTCAACAACGAAACCAGCAATCCAAATCGGATTGCTGGTTTTTTGTTTGGCATTGACTTATTACATGTGCAGCACGTTTTTGATGAGCACCAAGGAAATACCATGTCGTCAGTTGCACATGTTGATGGGCCCGAGTTTGCAGATATTCCAAGTAATCCGGTTCCGGAAGGAGCAAGGGCAGGTTTTTTTAAAACCTCTGACAACGTAAAACTGCGCTATGCACTGTTCCCCGCTCAAGGAACAAAGAAAAAGGGCACCATTTGTCTCGTGCATGGTCGAACCGAATACATTGAGAAATATTTCGAGACGATTGTCGACTTCCAAAAGCGTGGATTTGAAGTGGCGACCTTTGATTGGCGTGGGCAGGGTGGCTCACAACGTTTGATCAACAACCCCAAATTGGGTCACGTCGAAGATTTTGCGGATTATGTGACTGATCTCACAAGTTTTCACGCTGAGATACTTTTGCCGGATTGCAAGCCGCCATACAATTTGGTTGGCCACTCTATGGGCGGGTTAGTCAGTCTGTATGCAGCTACCCGTGACCGCCTGATGTTTGACCGAGTGTTTCTCTCTGCGCCCATGGTTGCTGTGGAGTCCGGCATGGCTCTGTCATCGACAGCAAGTCTGTTGGGTGTTGGGAAGTTCTTAGGTGCTGGAAGTCTACCGCTAAGGCCTTTCAGCTTCAAACATGCGACCGAAGCTACATTCCCAGGCAATGATCTAACGTCAGATTATACCCGTTATATGCGCATGGCGAAGACAATGGATCACCGTCCTGATCTAGAAATCATGTCGCCAACAATCGGTTGGGGGGCAACCGCGTTTAGAGCAATGGCTGACGCGAACACCACAGAGTTTCCAGCAAAGATCAAACTGCCCGTTCTCATGCTTGCTGCCGCATCTGATACAGTGGTTTCGACAGCTGCTATTGAACATCTTGGTATAAATATGCGTATTGGTCGGCATGCTGTTTTGCCAAACTCTCGCCATGAAATTTTCATGGAGAGCGATGCTATTCGCGCTCAGGCTCTAGCTGCCTTCGATGCGTTTATTACTGAGCCAACGAGTAGCTTTTGATCGGTTTAATCGGTTGCCGCTGGCGCTAGGATTTCTATAGCAGCAGCATGGATTTCTTCATTGGCCGCTGCGATAACTTGACCGCCTTCAGTTGCCAACTTTCCTGACCAAGTGGTGACGATGCCGCCTGCATTTTCAACAATGGGTATCATCGCTGCAATGTCGACACTCTTCAGGCCTTCTTCAACGACAAGTTCACCGTGTCCGGCAGCCAACATTGAATAGGCATAGCAGTCTAGCCCGTAACGAGCGAGTTTGGTTTGGCCTTCAAGCTGATCATAGGCTGCCAACGACTTTTCTTGCAAAAATATGCGAGGCGATGTGGTGAAGATGTTTGCCTGTTTCAGCTCGGTAATGGAGCTTGTTTGAAGGCTTTTTGAAGAGTTGTTACGCACGACAAATGACTTAGTTGGCAAGCCGACAAAGTCTTCGCCTATGTATGGTTGGCTCATCAAGCCTGCGACGGAATTGCCTTTGTAGGTCAGGGCAATGAGAGTTCCCCAAACCGGTAATCCGCAAATAAATGCGCGTGTGCCATCGATTGGGTCAATAATCCATCGGTAGTCACTATTCGTTACTTTATCTTCCCACTCTTCTCCTGAAATGGCGTGGTCTGGGAAGTGCTTTGAAATGACTGATCTAATGGCGACTTCTGCTTCTTTGTCGGCAGCTGTTACAGGGTCGAAACCGTCAAGCAATTTGTTGTCGACTACTATATTGTTTCGAAAGTAATTCAAAGTAATCGCTTTTGCAGCAGCTGATGCTTCAAGCAATAAGTTGTGGATTTCTTCAAAATCAATATTCGACATGGTTTCAACTGGTCCAGTTCTATAAATCAAGCAGCAAGTGGTTGTGATTATTGGTATTTTATTGGTGTTAACACTTTCTTTAGAAGATTTTGTTAACCTTTTTGTTAGTCATCGTCGAAATTGCTTTCATGATGGAGCATTCTACTTCGACGCCATGGCTTGCAATTAGAGGCAAGATAGTTCACGCCTTTAAGTGTACGATGCATAGGTAGCTCGGCTAACCGCTTTGAGCTGCCAACGTTTCCTCCCTTGACTTGGGCCGCTTCGGGCGGCCCCCTTTTTCGAGAAGAGTATGTTCTTTGAGATTGGCTTATTCTGCTGCGAGCGGTAGGTCAATGAATTCGCGCATGTCTAGTCGAACCAGCAACGAAACGAGCTTGAACACGAGCTGTTGCATGTGCTCGAAATTGGCGTTCTTTTCCAATGTGACTTCGTTTAAGTATAAGTGCCGGCTGATCTCGATTTGAAGGGCATGTACATTGTTTGAAGGTTTGCCATACGACTTGGTGGTGAAGCCGCCAGCATAGGGACGATTTCGAGCGACTTTCAACCCTGCTGTCGTAAACAACGTATCCGCCAAGTTTGTAATCAGCGGATGACACGACGAGCCAAAACGGTCACCCAATACAATATCAGGTGCGCTGGAATTGCCACGCTTGTCCAGGTTCGGCATTGAGTGACAATCAATTAGAATTGCGATGCCAAAGTTCGCGAGCGTGTCGCTCAATAAGTTTTGCAGTGTCTGATGGTAGGGCTTGTAAATACCTTCAATTCGCATGCGCGCATCATCCAGCGATAGCTTCGTGCGATAGATGTTTTTCTTTTCAGCCACAATTTTTGCAATTGTGCCAAGGCCAGCAGCAACACGTGGCGATTGCGTGTTGTAGTTTTCTGGTAGCCGATCTGAGAACATAGACTGATCTAGTTCGTATGGTTCCCTGTTTACATCCAAATATGCGCGCGGAAAATGTGCACGCAGCATTGGTGCCCCAAGTTTTGGCGCACGTTCAAATAGCTCGTCTACATATGCATCTTCAGACTGGCGGATGCTCAAGTGGTCAAGCCTAGCTTGCTCTAAAAAGCGCTGTGGGTAATCACGACCGGAGTGCGGTGAGTTGAAAACAAACGGCGTATGTTGAACACGCGGTCGAATGGTTTCAAACGCTGGTCGATCAAAATAGTCAGACTGCAACATCTTCTCCGTAAATGCGCATGAACTTAATACGTACATTGTGCCCAAAAAACATATTGTCGTCTAGGTGTAGGGCTTTGTTAGGCATACTGTTTTAGATTGTAAGAAAGATTGCTTGAGTTTACTACCGTTGAAATGCGAAACTCGAATCGAATTATGCGTAAAAGAGGCTTATAAATGCGCCGGATCCTATTGGCAGAAGATGATAACGATATGCGCAAGTTTCTGACGCGCGCTTTGGGTAACGCTGGTTACGATGTAGTGGCTTTTGACAATGGACGTTCAGCTTATGAACGTCTGCGCGAAGAGCCCTTCACATTGCTGCTTTCAGACATTGTTATGCCTGAAATGGACGGCATTGAACTTGCACGTCGCGCAACCGAATTAGACCCTGATCTAAAAGTGATGTTCATTACAGGTTTTGCTGCTGTCGCGCTTAACCCGGACAGTGAAGCTCCAAAAGACGCATCAGTGCTGTCTAAACCGTTTCACTTGAAGGACTTGGTGGACGAAGTTGAGCGCTTGCTCGCCGCCTAAGCATTCAATGAACTTCAGTTAAAATTCTAAATGCCGTCCAGCTTTTTTGGGCGGCATTTTGTTTTGGGGAGAAACTGTGTGTCGAGCCAAAACTCTGCTAAGTGTTGAAATAATCCGCAATCTCTTTGTGAATTGGCAGCATCTCTTCATCGCCGGGCATATGAGCGCTTTCGACGAGGGTGAACTCTTTTTGGATTGGCAAAACTTCATGAGCATGCGGATTCGTTTGTTCATAAGGGAACATGATGTCGTTTCGAGCAAAAACGATGAACACGGGCTGCATTTCGGAAGCCAAATCTCTCTTTGAAAACGGGCCTGCTGGGCGATGGCGCCAAAAAGCGGTTTGTCGAATTATGAGGTCTAAGTATTCTAGATTGTCCTGGGTGAGATGTTTTGACAGCGGACTAGCAATTGTCGCCAAAATTCCTTTGTTTGGGAAAAATCGGTAGTAAAGCCAGGAAAACAGCAAGGTAGCGTAGATCTTCATTAACGGCAGTTTCGGTGTTAGACCTGCCGTTACGATCAATGCTTGCTTGCCGACACGCTCCGGCGCCAGCTGGAAGAGATCTAAGCCAATTGCTCCGCCAAAACTCGCCCCGGCAATATCAATTTTTTCAATGTTTAGCCCATCAAGCAGGTCCAGAAGCCAATAACCATAGTTATTGTGTTTATGTGTGAAGGGTACGTCGGCCGAGCGGCCAGGTTGGCCAACTAGGTCTGGTGCGATCAGCCAATGATCTTTGGCCAAGCCTTTGAAAAAATCGAGCATCATCGGTCCGGCAATCGACATGCCGGGCAGCACCATAATAGGCGTGCCAGACTTATTTCCCGTCATGGTCACGTGGGTTTCGCCAAAACGAGTGGATATCAGCTTCGTTTCGTAGTGTTGTTCCAGAAGATCTAGTGACTTTTGATAATATGCTTGGAATTCGGCACGTCCTTCGACAGAACGATAGACCGACCGCGACGGCAGTGTTTCCGTAGCGTGCGAGCCGGTAACCTGTTGTTTTGAAGCAATCTCTTGATCGCTCACGAGTTAGACTCGTTTCCACTTTTTCCAAACGCGATGATCTGCACACCATCGGCTGCCAATTGATCTTTGGTCTTCGCGAAGAGTTTCTCATGCGTATAGCAAGGAAGCTTGGGGTACTCATGATGCAAAAAATGGTGATTGTTGAGCCAGAAAAATGGGCTTACGACGAATTCCCAAAGTTTTTCACCGTGCACAATCAGTGTGGTTTGCTTGCGATCAGATGTTTGCTCCGCAGTGTGTAGCAAACGATGTGAAACTGAAATAATGGAAGAGGCGATTGATGACGGCGCCAACCAGAGAAAGAAAGTCTCTATAGGGGCAATTATCAGCAATGCAATTAGCACAGCCATTAAGACTGCAATTCGGACAAAGCTCCAAAATGCAACCTTAGTGTACACGTGCTTCTTGACTGTTGCGATGATGAACATACGCAAATAGTGCAAAGGAACGAAAAGACCAAGGAACAGACCCGTTGGTATTGTAACGTTCTGAAGCCAGTAATCAGGATCATGCTCAGGGTCATTTGTATTTGCGTGATGCCGAAGGTGCAGGAATTTGAAGGTTGGAAAATCGTACAGCAGCATCCAACTATGAATTGTACCAAGAGCATTGTCTAATAACGGGGATGTTGCGTTATTAGATATTGTTTTGTGTGTTGCTTCATGGGCAACCGCAAAGCTCATGTGGATTGAAATGAAAGCAAGTAAGCTTGCTAGCCACAGTGGAACGAAGCCGCCTAAATGTCCAAACACAGCAAATGCAAACAAACCAATTAGCGCAATCGATGCAAACAATGTTGGCCACGCAATGTGTCGACGTTGCTCGAGCATCATCTCGCGGGCTAGATCAGAAGGTGTTTGCGTCATCAATAGTCTCGTTTTGGTTTAAACGAGTATGCAAAGCAGGCAAGCAGATGTCTAGCTTCAATGAAGCTTATGCGACGATTAAGTTTTTTCATCAGAATGCTATTGACCACACGTGCTTTTCTATGGTCTATCGGCGACGCAATCTTGATTGCACGGATGGGCGTATAGCTCAGCGGGAGAGCACTACATTGACATTGTAGGGGTCACTGGTTCAATCCCAGTTATGCCCACCATCCACTTCCTAAGAAATCAACGTTTTACGAAAACGCATCAACATCAAATTGATGACCGCGAGTTGTGCGGCAATGCCCAGCAAGACAATCCATATCCAAAGTCCATTGCCCTCTAACGCCATCCAATAGGCCTTAGATACCAGGAATGGTGGAAAAATTGCGAGTAACCATTGCCAAGGTTGCGGCAGAAACCACCCGATCAAAACAATCCAGCCTGCGACGCCTACAAACTTAGCAACAGCAAACCCCTGAAGTTTGTTCTCGGCGAAATTTGCATAGACCAACGTCGCGATCGGCGCGGATAATGAGCCTGCGACAGATAGTACAAGGGTTTCAAAGAGAGATGGCATTGCGAGCCCAACGAACTGCATTTCAACAAACACAACGATGGCGCCCATGGCGGCCGGGATAATCATTCTGATGCCCAAGTATTTGTTTACAGGCACAGGTGTGACGAGTGTCGCTAAAAGTGTGTTGTCTTCTTTCTCGTCGAGAATGAGGAAACCATAAATCGCACCTGACAGGAGCGCACCTTGAAACAAGAGCATGTAGGCGACAAGCATTGGATAAAAGTTGCTTAGGGGCTCAGGGTAAAAGCTACCTGGCATCAAGCCAGCTTCGGCGAGATATGAATTCAATGCTGGAATAGCAAACCGCATAAAGAGCGCGATGATAATCACGAATGAAAACATCATTACTAAAAAGCTATCTCTGCCGATGAGTTTGAAGTCGTGTTTTATGCTTTTTAGAACGAGTTTCTGAAGTCGCATGATTTATCCCATCTTCTCTATGATGTGGATCCGAAATGCTCGCTTTGCCAGCAACGCAAACACAATTATTGCAACGCAAGTATAGCCCAAGCTGTAAATCTGCTCCCAGGTGACAAGGGGGCGATATCCCGCCTCCATCAACATAGTAGGGGCACTTGTTGGACTAAGAAGCAGAATGGGGTGTTTGAAGAATCCCCAAAAATACACAAATGGAATTTGCATGATGACCGCTACACCGGCCATTGGGATGAGGAAGTCGGTTATGCGCTGGAAACGAACGACGATTGCCAGGCCGACAAGAGTGAACAAAGTTCCCACGCTTAGAATGCCGAGTATCAACCAGAATGGATTTGGCCAAACAACCTCGCCTTGAAACGCATGAATTACAGACGCGCCATAAATGGAAAGCAAGGACTCTAATGTTGCGAGTAAAACCAGTGATGCAACTTTGCTAGTGATATATTCGCCAGTTGTCAGTGGGGCTACAATGGTGGCAGCAATTGTACCTTCGTCTTTTTCAAAGATCACCATGCCCGCAATATACAGCATTGTTGTGCCGCCAATAATCAACAAAATGGCAGCTGGCACAGTGTTTTGCATCTGTGTGGGACCCACCAATGCCGCCATCGCTACCGCGACCATTAGCGAGATTATTGCGCCTACATGATAAAGCTTATTGCGAAACTGGACGATAATATCGGTTCGCAGGGCGCGAGCTAATCGCTTGATATTCATTGGTTCAACTCGTGGCCAGTAACTTCAATGAAGATATTATCAAGCGTTGATTCTTGGGTGTGCATCCGCTCGATCTTATGAGCAGATTGAACGGCCTTTATGAAATCTGGATTTGATTGCAGATTATCTAGCTCAAACTCGTGTTGGGTGATCTTGCCGTTGTGATCCGAACTTTCAAGTAAGAGGCTGCGTTGCCCATGCTCCATCTTGAGAGCTTCGGGTGCATCTACTGCGCTTATATTGCCAGAGGTGACAAACGCCACTCGATCACAAAGATCATCTGCAAGCTGCATATTGTGGGTCGTGATAAAAATCGTTGTGCCTTCATCGCGCAGTCTAAGAATAAGATCTCTGATCCTTTTGGAGTTTACAGGGTCCAGCCCAGATGTAGGTTCATCCAAGAATAGAACTTCCGGCTTGTGGATTAGACTGCGTGCAAGGTTAAGGCGGATTTTCATGCCTTTTGAAAAGTCGGAGACTTTTTTGTCGGCGGCGTCACCCAAATCTACCCAGTCCAAAACTGTTTCTGGGATGTGGTTGCTGCCAGAATAGAAGCCAGCAAAATGCTCTAGATTTTCTTTTGCAGTGAGCTTTAGGAAGTGATTTGGCAGTTCGAACGACACGCCAATCTTCTCGTAAAGACTATTGTCCCATGATTTTAGGTCTTTGCCTAAGATCGAAATGTCACCGCGGTATCCTTGTAGAAGTCCAATTAGGATCTTTTGCGTAGTTGATTTCCCTGACCCTGACGGGCCAAGAAAGCCAAAGATTTCTTGTTCCGCGATGTTGAAATCAATTCCGTTCAACGTATCAATGTCGGCGTTCGCATATGCAAACAGGAGGTTAGATACTGTAATCATTTCATCTCTCGCTGCGCTGTTTCTTGTTCAAGTTGTGCCATGCCGGCAGCATAAAGCTCTCTGAGTATCTGTTTTCCAGTGTCACTGTCGCCTCCTCCCGGGGGTGTGAGAGCCTTATCCATCATGTCAGCAATCCCTTTAATGACCGCATCGGTTGCAGGAATGTCATTTGGTTCTTTGAAGTCCTGAATAAAGACTAGCCCGTAGCTAAAAATGTCCATTATGTGAGCGGTAACTTGAGGATTGAGATCTTTACGGATCGCACCTGCGTCTTGCATCAGTGAGACAAACTCATGTCGCATGCCGGCGCTCTGCTGTTTCTCAAAGAAATTTCCCGGTTGCTTAAGGTAATTGCCTAGGATTGCGGGGTCCTTTCGCATTATGACTGACATAAATTCAACTTTATCAAGGGCTTGTAACATATTCAGGTACATGTTTGAGATGAGGCCGCCTTGAGGGTCATTCTCTACATTTGCGAACCACTCTGCACTGAATTCGAACATTGAGCGGATGAGTAATTCCTCGAGCAACTCGTCTTTCGACTTGAAGTGCAGATAAACAGCGCCCTTCGAAATTCCTACTTTCTGGGCGATGTCACTAACGGTGGTTTTGTCGTAGCCATAGTGTGAAATGAGTTCAGCCGCGGCTGTGAGTATTCGAGTCTCTCGGTTTTCACGCTTGTTATTCAAATCATCCGTCCTTCGTTGCCTGAAGAGAATTTGACTGAAAAGTCGACTTTGGTCAACAGGTCAATTGTGGGTTGGAATTGTCAGACAGTATGCAAATTGTGGGAAAAGCAACTTTTAGTAACTAAATTCAAGGACTTGATTGTGTTTACCAAAGGCTAAGCATGATTGAACTGATTGAGACCGTTAATTAACGCAGCAAGCAATTTTTACTCAATATTTATTTCGTCAGATCAGTATTGATACATATATTGGGTGTGTATTACTTATGTTGAATAGATGTAGTGCTTTAGTATTTTCGGCTGACGGGAGATGGTCAGAAGCGTTCTGTACCAATCTTATGACTGTCGGATTTTATCACACACATTGTGTGTGCGACTTTGATGACCTCGAACAGGCCATTTCAAAGTACAATATAAACTATTGTTTTTTCTCGCAATCCAGCCATCCCAAGCAAATTGAGGCGGCAACCAATGCTATCCGCAATAATCGAGATGACCAGATTAGGTTCTCACCCATTATCTTGATGGCGAACGAGCTGTCGCGAGATACGTTGGGTGACTATTTGTCATTTGGATTTGACGATATCCTTCAATTCCCATGTACAATTGATACATTACGTAACCGTTCGAAGCGTCAGCTGAACTCCGTCGTCAAATACTATGAAACTGGGAATTATTTCGGCCCAGATCGTCGCAACTATTTCAATGCACAAGAGGAAGACAAAACGGCCATGCGTAAGGGAGAAACCCCTTACCGCAGATACCTAATACGCCGTGATATCTTTAAAGGGCTCGAAGTGGTCGATACCTTTGATTACAAACCGCCAGCGTTTGTTACTGAAGAGTGGAACGCAATCTAGACGGTTTGCTTTTCGAGCTGTTCTAAAGCAAATTTTTGCATGTTTTCAAGTTCAACTATGGCGATCTCGAGGTCGTCTTTTTGTGCGCGTAACATACCTAACCGTGTATTTACGCGTTCAAGAAGGTGCTGTGTCTGCACCTCTTGATTTTTGTCCGTTTCGTAAAGCTCAAGGTATTCAGAGATTTCCTTTAGCGAGAACCCGAGCCTTTTGCCGCGCAGAATAAGCAGCAGACGTGTGCGATCGCGTCTACGAAACACGCGGGTCGTACCAACGCGGTCCGGCGTAATTAGGCCTTTGGATTCGTAAAACCGGATCGTCCTAGTTGAAATGTTAAACTCGTCTGCGAGTTCTGCAATGGCAAACAGATCTTGTGTTTTCCGTTCGGGCTTAGCCAGTATTTTGTCCATTGTTATACTCCTCTCGCAACTCTTTCTTCGACAGCTTACCAATCAGTGTTTTCGGTAGTTCATCCTTGAGGATGATTTCACGAGGCATTTCAATTTTTGAAATGTACTGCGGCAATGATTTCATCAGATCAGCAGGTGTCGCAGTTGCACCTTCGACCAGCTTAACAAAGGCAATCGGCGCTTCGCCGCGATGGCCGTCAGAGGCGCCAATGACGTTGCATTCGTCCACATCAGGGTGGTGGTTGAGCGCATCTTCAATTGCACGAGGATAAACGTTATAACCCGAACAAATGATGGTGTCTTTGATACGATCTACGATGTAAAAATAACCATCTTCGTCGACATAGCCAAAGTCACCTGTGCGGAAGTAACCGTTTACAAAAGCATCTTCGTTGGCTTCTGGGTTGTTCAAATAACCCGGCATGATCTGCGGGCCTTTTCCAACGATTTCGCCGCTTTCACCTGGAGGCATGAATTTGGTCGGATCTTCAATACTTACAATCTGTACATCAGTTCCCGGCATCGGTTGGCCAATAGAGTTTTCTTTGCCGCCGCCAACAAGTGGGTTGCAGGTCAAAACGGGAGCCGTTTCAGTCAACCCGTAGCCTTCGGCGATCAGTCCACCAGTGGCTTTTGCGAAAGCTTGTTTTGTTTCAAGGGGCAGGGCAGCGCCGCCTGAAATGCCAACCTTAATGCTGGATATATCGAACTTTTCGAGCTCTGGTGCAGTTGCTAAAGCGTGAGAAAGCGTAGGAACCGCAGGGAAAATCGAAGGGCTGGTGCGCTTGATGAGTTTTAGCAGTTCCATCTTGTCATAACGCGGAAGCATTACGACCTTTACGCCATTGACGATTGGCACGTTCATACAAACTGTCATTGCGAAAATATGGAAGAAAGGGAGCACACAGGCCAATGTCGCACCGTGTCGGAAGAGATCTAGGCCCCAAAGGTCGATTTGGCACAGGTTAGCAGCGACGTTTTGATGTGTGAGCACTGCAGCTTTTGGAAGGCCGGTTGTGCCGCCAGTAAATTGCAGCACTGCCATGTCACTGATTTGAACGTCTACTTTATCATGGCTTTGACCTGACTGCATCAAGTCATCCCAATAGACAACTTTTGACGCTTGTGAGGATCCCTTGACGTTCGCCAAGTCTTTTCGCTTGAGCAGGCTGTACAGCACCGTCTTAATTGTTGGAAGTGCTTTGGGGAAACTTGCAACGACTATGTTCTCGCAAAGGCCTGCAGCTGACAATGCTTCTGCTTTGTCATAGGTAAGCGCGAGATCTAACGTAACTATGATCTTTGAATCTGATGCCTTTAGGATGTGCGTCAGTTCTGGAATTGTATAGAGCGGATTGCAGTTCACAACTGTCGCGCCAATTTTTAAGGCAGCGTAGTAAGCGACTGGGAAATAATGGGTGTTTGGCATCAGCAAGGCGACGCGATCGCCTTTTTTGACGCCCATTTCTTTTTGCAAGGCACCAGCAAATCTGTCGATCTGAGCGCCGAGTTCAGCGTAGGTCGTTTCCCGGCCGAGAAAATCGAGAGCGACGGCGCTGTCATACTTTTTGACCGCTGCGTCTACTTGATCAGTGACTAGTGTTGTATCAATAGGCGCATAGTAGTCTATGCCCTCAGGATAGTTGTTCAACCACGGTTGGTAAAGTTGGTGTGATGTCGCTTGCTCAGTCATTTCTCTCTCCCTGCACAACTATGCATGTCAAGTATTGCATCTATTGACGTTAACGTCAATTAAGCGACGCGTTTCGAGAATTGAGTTTGTTGATAACTCAGCTTTGTTGATACTTGCCTGAAAACACTGGCTAACAGTGTAATTGCCTAATTAGTCACTTGATTGACGTATACGTCGGTTTGTGTCATTATGTGTGAAACTTTGCCGGAAATTTGGGAATCTCACGCTTGAACTTGAGATTTCTTTTAGGAGGATGAGATGGCGCTAGCTCTTATTATTGTTGGAATGGTTGTGTTGTTCGCTTTGGCGTTGACCGAAGCGCGCTTGATACTTTGGGGTGCCGTGGCGCTCATCTTTGCTGCAACGTGGCAGGGGTTGATCGGCAGTGGCATTTCGCTTTCGGGTCTCGGGCTCATTGCCTATTTGCCAGGTCTGCTGTTGGTGGTTTTGTCCGTTCCAATGATTAGGCGATCGTTGATCACGGCTCCTATTTATGGTGCTGTAAAGAAGATCCTCCCAAAAGTGTCGAGTACAGAACAAGAGGCACTAGATGCGGGAACAGTTGGTTGGGATGCTGATTTGTTTTTGGGTAAGCCAAATTGGAAAAACCTTGCGGATGTGCGTAAGCCGGACCTGACTGAAGAAGAACGTGCATTTATGGACGGCCCGGTCGAGGAAGTCTGCGCTATGATTGATGATTGGGATACCCGTCACAATCGTGCTGATATGCCAAAAGAAGTTTGGGACTATCTTAAGAAGAACCGTTTCTTGGGTATGCTGATCTCCAAAGATCACGGCGGACTTGGTTTTTCCGCACAAGCACAGTCTATGGTCGTTTCAAAAATTGCTTGTCGTTCAATTGCGGCCGGCATTTCGGTTATGGTGCCCAACTCACTCGGGCCGGGTGAGCTGCTCGAAAAATACGGAACTGATGCACAAAAAGAGAAATACTTGGAGCGCCTTGCGACGGGTAAAGAAGTGCCTTGTTTTGCGTTAACGGGCCCTCACGCTGGTTCAGACGCGGCAGGAATGCGCGATGCGGGTGTAGTTTGTTACGGCGAACACGAAGGCGAAAAAGTCCTCGGCGTAAAACTAAACTGGGACAAGCGTTACATCACACTTGGTCCAATCGCTACGCTGCTTGGTCTAGCATTCAACCTGTATGATCCTGAAAACCTTCTGGGCAAAGGTGAGGACATAGGCATCACGCTGGCGCTAATTCCAACAAAGCATAAGGGCGTAAACATTGGCCGCCGCCACTTCCCATCTCGCTCTGCATTTATGAATGGCCCGAACAGCGGTAAAGATGTTTTTATTCCGCTTGATTGGATCATTGGCGGAACAGACTATTGCGGACAAGGCTGGCGCATGTTGATGGAGTGTCTATCAACAGGTCGCGCAATTTCATTGCCAGCGATTGGTACAGTGTCGATTAAACAAGCCCTTCGTGTGACGAGTGCCTACTCGCGCATCCGCCGTCAGTTCTCGATCTCTGTTGGTATGATGGAAGGCGTTGCTGATCCAATGGCGCGCATCACCAAAGATGCCTACATGTATGAAGGCGCGCGCGCTGTGACTGCTGCTATGGTCGATGATGGGCAAAAACCATCGGTAATTTCAGCGATCCTAAAGTATCGCACAACTGAAGCCATGCGTGATCGCATGAATGACGCGATGGATATTCACGGTGGTCGGGCTGTTTGTGATGGACCAGCAAACTATTTGTTTTCTGCTTATCAAGCTGTTCCTGTGGCAATCACAGTTGAAGGCGCAAACATTCTAACACGTACGTTGATTACGTTTGCTCAGGGCGCACTGCGCGCGCATCCGTTCCTGTATAAAGAGATCTCAGCTGCTCAAAATGAGAACAAAGCTGAAGGACTTAAAGAGTTCGACGCTGCATTCGCCGGTCATACAGCATTTATGTTACGCAACATCACCGGTTCATTGTTCCACAATGTGACTTTTGGAGCTTTTGCCTCTTCGCCAACAACGGGCCCGCTGCGCACTCACTATCAGCAGCTACACCGCTACTCGCAAAGCTTTGCGCTGGTTGGAGATTGGGTCGTTGTAATGCTGGGCGGTGATATCAAACGTAAGCAAATGATCTCGGGCCGTATGGCAGACATCGTATCTGACCTTTACCTTTGGTCGACAACGCTTAAGCGTTGGGAAGATGACGGCGAAATTGTAGATGACCTTGCCGTTGTTGATGCAATTGTAAAAGATCGCATTGCGGCTATCGAGCAAAGCCTCACGGAGGTTTTTGCAAACTTCCCAAATCCAATTATGCGCTTTGCTATGCGTCGCCTAGTATTTCCACTAGGTCGTCACGGAAAAGCATCATCTGATAAAGACAATTATCGTTTGGCAAAATCTATGCTGAAACATTCAGAGCAGCGTGATCGCTTTACACGCGACTTGTATGTTACTTTTGACCCAGATGATCGTACAGGCATGCTAGAAGACGCACTAAAGAAAGTTGAAGAAGCTGCAGACGCAGAGAAGAAGTTCATCCGTGCACTTAAAAAGGGCATGTTGAATAGGCGTCTTGACCGCGATGCGATTGATGATGCTGTGGAACAAAAGATCATCAATCACAATGAAGCTGGTTTGTTACGAGCGTCAGATGAAGCGACCAATAATGTCATTAAGGTCGATGACTTTGCAGCGAATGAACTTGCGAAGTAAATCTGCAGATCGAAATATGAGATACTGCAGCGGCAACAGCCGTTGCTAAAAGATAGATGGGGAGCGATATGGTTGCGCAACCAAAAATGCCAAAACTGAAATATTGGCACTTTGAAATAGACGTAGAGAAGATTGGCTGGCTGACAATTGATACGCCGAAGTCGCCAGTAAATGTGCTTGGTGGCGATTGTATCGCTGAGTTGGAAACCTTGTCACTGAGGTTTGAAGACCTTGTGGCTTCCGACGAGCTTGCTGGCGTCGTTTTGCTGTCAGCAAAAGACAATGGATTTATTGCTGGCGCGGACGTTCGTGAGTTTGACACCATGAGCGACCCGTCAGTTTTGCCAGATGCGCTGAAACGTACTCATGCGATTTTTACAAGAATTGAAAACCTTAAGGTTCCAGTGATCGCTGGCATTCATGGCTTCTGCCTTGGTGGCGGTCTAGAACTAGCGTTGGCGTGCCATTACCGCATCGCGGTGAACGACGACAAAACCCGTGTGGGTTTTCCTGAGGTTAAGCTTGGTATTTTCCCTGGCTTTGGTGGAACTGGTCGCTCTATTCGACAAGCGGGTCCTGTGGCTGCGATGACAGCGATGCTGACCGGTAAGTTTTATCGAGCTGGTGCCGCTAAATCGCTCGGTTTAGTGGATCGGCTGGTTAAACATCGTGATCAGCTGCGCTGGGAAGCACGAAAGGCAGTTATGCAACGTCGCAAGGCGGAGCCAGCTAGCTTTACTAAACGCGTTATGGCGATGGGCCCCTTACGTGGGTTTACGGCCAGCAAGATGCGTCAACAGGTGACTAAAAAAGCCAATAAAAAGCATTATCCTGCACCGCACAAATTGATAGATTTGTATGAAAAGTACGGCAACGATCCTGCTGCCTTCATTAAGGCTGAGATTGAGCATTTTCCGCCGCTCATGGCGACTGACACGGCAACCAACTTGCGCCGCGTTTTCTTCTTATCTGAAGGACTGAAATCGCAAGGCGTGCAAAAAGGTCCAAAACCTAAGTTTGCAAGGGTGCATGTTATTGGCGCTGGCGTGATGGGCGGAGACATAGCTGCTTGGTGCGCTTTGCGAGGCATGGAAGTTACGCTGCAAGATTTGGATCTTGAACGTATTGCACCGGCTCTTAAACGAGCGAAATCGCTGTTTAAAAAACGTTTACGTAAGCCAAATTTGGTTGCGGCGGCTATGGCACGCTTAACGCCTGATCCTGAAGCCAAAGGGGTTTCAAGGGCTGATGTTGTCATTGAAGCAATCGTAGAAAAACTGGAGATCAAGCAAAAGTTGTTTTCATCACTTGAGCCTCGTTTGAAATCTACTGCGATTTTGGCGACCAACACGTCTTCCATTCCATTGGAAAACATTGCGTCTGTTCTTAAAGACCCTTCACGCCTAATCGGCTTGCACTTCTTTAATCCTGTAGCACAGCTGCCATTGGTCGAAGTGATCGAGCAAAAGGGAAATAGCGAAGAAGCTGTTCGTATTGGCGCAAGCTTTTGTTCTGCAATTGGTAAAAGCCCAGTTGTTGTGAAAAGTGCGCCAGGATTCTTAGTCAACCGCGTTTTGATGCCCTACATGCTGCAAGCTGTAATGCGCGTTGAAAATGGCGAGAACCGTGTCGCCATTGATAAAGCCGCAGTAGCCTTTGGCATGCCTATGGGCCCAATCGAGCTGATGGATATGGTTGGATTGGATGTTGGCAAGTCTGTTGCAGAAGAGCTGGGCCAAGACGTCAAAGAAGGCGGTATTTTTGCTGACCTTGTTAAGGGCAGGCACCTTGGTCGTAAAACAGGGCAGGGTTTCTACAAATGGGAAAACGGTAAGGCTGTTAAAGGCGATGCTGGCACTGTCGCTGATCTTGAAGCGCTCGGCAAAGAGCTGGTTAAGCCGCTGGTTGATGAGTGTGAAGTTTGCGTCAAAGAAGGCATCGTTTCAAATGCCGAGTTAGCGGACATTGGCGTGATTTTTGGCACTGGTTTTGCACCATTTTTGGGCGGGCCATTGCAAGCACGCGCAGATGGTAAGGCATAGGGAGAAGTATGATGGCGAATAAAACTCTTAGACGTGTTGCAATTGTAGGCAGTGCACGCATTCCTTTCTGTCGCGCTTATTCCGGCTATATGGACGAAACCAACCTGACGATGATGTCCGGGGCACTCAAAGGCCTTGTCGACAAATTTGGTCTAAAAGGTCAGCACATTGATGAAGTGATGGGTGGAGTGGTGCTTAATCACTCACGTGATTTCAACATCACACGCGAAGCCGTCCTCAATGCCGGCTTAGCGCCGACAACACCGGGAACGACCGTGCAGATCGCATGTGGAACGTCACTGCAATCAGCGCTAATGGTTGCTGCCAAAATCGCATCAGGCGAAATTGACAGTGGAATAACATGCGGCTCAGATAGCGTGAGCGATAGTCCGATTGTGTTTGGGCCTAAGTTCTCAAAACGCATGATCAAACTCAGCCGCACTAAAACATTGGGTCAAAAGCTTGGTGTGTTCAAAGGCTTGAGTTTTGGCGAGGTGGTTCCTAATGCACCATCGACTTCTGAACCACGCACTGGTCTGTCTATGGGCCAGCACTGCGAACTTATGGCCCGTGAGTGGGGGATTACCCGCGATGCGCAAGATGAGTTAGCTCTTAAAAGCCATCTGAACGCGGCAAAGGCATATGACGAAGGTTTCCATGATGATCTCGTAGTGCCGCACGCTGGCATTGTACGCGACAACAATGTTCGTGCAGACTCTACAAAAGAGAAAATGTCGACGCTTAAGCCTTCGTTTGATCGTAAGTCGGGAAATGGAACTCTTACAGCGGCGAATTCAACACCACTTACTGACGGTGCATCTGCTGTTCTTCTTGCTTCTGAAGAATGGGCGAATGAGCGCGGGCTTCCTATTCTGGGTTATCTAAGAACCGGTGCGGTTTCTGCAAACGATTTTGCTGCAGGGGACGGCCTTTTGATGGCGCCAACGATTGCTGTATCGAACATGCTTAAACGCGAGGATTTGGCGTTCTCCGATTTCGATTTCTTCGAATTGCATGAGGCGTTTGCGGCGCAAGTTTTGTGCACAATCAAATCATTCTCAGATCGTACCTATAACCGTAAGGTTCTTGGCCGCACTAAAGTGCTCGGCAAAATTGACCCAAAGAAGTTGAACGTTAAGGGTTCAAGTGTGGCTTACGGCCATCCATTTGCAGCCACTGGCGCGCGCATTTTGGGTCTTACCGCACAGCTGCTTTCCAACGAGAAAAAACAACGCGCCTTGATCTCAGTTTGTACAGCTGGCGGACAGGGTGTCGCCGCGATTGTGGAGCGCACATAGGCGTCGTTTCGCGAACGCATTTTGATGAGAATACGAAGAACCTGCGCAATAGATTTTGTGCAGGTTTTTTACTGAATGGTCGAATTTTTGGGGTACTTGCTGGTACGCCGATCACCTTCAACAATTAACATTTGTTTTTGTCGGACAAGGTTAGCTACTGCCTTCAAGTTTAACGCTAATTTTGGCGCTGAATTTGCAACCGGCGACCCTCAAGTTAACAATTATTTCAAAAAAATTTAGATGACAGAAAAACAATTGCCTCTACCGCTAATTTACTGAAATATCGAGTAAAAACATGATTCAGTCAGTTTGGTTTAACTTGAAACTTTGAATTTGCGGCAGCCGTTAGCAGTTTTGCTGGCATTCTCCGCTTGCCAAAATGGCAATTTGAACGCTACGTTCTACGCTCGCATTTGGGCCAAACTGTCCAGATGCAACATAGGCTCAAAAGGTCGCTGACGAAAATTGCGACCAGAGCTACAGGAAACGTCTACTAGGGAGAGTAGTTTATGAAGTTTACCTCATTATTCAAAGCTGCATCTGTAGCCGCTGTCATGGTTTCCATGGCTGGTGGTTCTGCATTTGCAGATACAATGCATCCGATGACTGGCGAAAAGCTGGCTGCGGATCAAACTTTCACTTATCGTTTGCTTGATGGTCTTCCATCACTTGATCCACAGCTTGTTGAAGATGTGTCAGGTGCAGACGTTATTCGTGACCTTTTTGAAGGTCTCATGAACCAAGACGCAGACGGTAACCTTGTTCCAGGTGTTGCTGAATCATACGTCGCTTCTGAAGGTAACACTGTTTACACATTTACTCTTCGCGACACTGCAAAATGGTCAAATGGCGATTCAGTAACCGCTGGCGATTTCGTTTATGCTTGGCGTCGTGCTGCAGATCCTGCAACTGCGTCACCTTACGCTTGGTACATCGAGTTGATGTCAATTAAGAACGGCGCTGCGGTTATCGCAGGCGACGTGGCTCCAGACCAACTTGGTGTTGAAGCAGTTGACGATCACACATTCAAAGTAACTTTGAGCGCTGCTCTTCCTTACTTTGCGAAAATGGTGACACACGGAACAACGTTCCCAACACACCAAGCTACAGTTGAAAAACATGGTGACCAATGGACTCGTCCTGAGAACATGGTTTCTAACGGCGCATACAAGCTAACTGAGTGGGTTCTGAAAGAACGTACTGCTCGTGAGCGTAATGCAATGTACTGGAACAACGACAAGACTATTCTTGAAAAAGTTGTGACACTGGTTATCAACGACGAAAACGTTGCTTTGACACGTTACTTGGCTGGTGAATTGGATCGTACAGAAGTTCCAGCAGGCCAATACCCGCGTCTTAAGAAAGAAATGCCTGATGAGGCAAACTCTTTCCCTCGTCTATGTAACTATTACTACACATTCAACTTGACAGAAACTGGCCACCCGGCTTTCCAAGATGTTCGTGTACGTAAAGCGCTAGCATATGCTGTGGATCGTAAAGTTATTGTTGAAAACGTAACTCAAGGCGGCCAAACTGAAGCGTTCACATTTACACCAGGTGCAACTGCAGGCTTTGAAGTTCCGTCAGTTGATTTCGCTTCATGGACACAAGCAGACCGCGACGCAAAAGCTAAAGAACTTTTGGCTGAAGCAGGTTACGGTTCAGACAATCCATTGAAGTTTGACATGCTGTACAACACTTCTGAAGGCCACAAGAAAATTGCTACTGCAATGTCAGCAATGTGGAAACAGAAGCTTGGTGTTGAAGCTGTTCTAGCTAACATGGAATGGAAAACGTTCCTTGATACACGTGGAAAGCAAGACTTCCAATTGGCTCGTGGCGCATGGTGTGGTGATTACAACGAAGCATCAACATTCCTTGATCTAGTAACTACTCCATCTGGCTACAATGATGGTAAGTTTTCAAACGCTGAAGTTGACCAAATTATGGTTGATGCGAAAACAAGCACAGATACAGCTGCTGGCTACACTCGTGTAGAGCAGATCTTGGCAGACGAAATGCCTGTGATCCCTGTTTACCACTATGCTGGCGTTCTAATGCTTAAGCCTGCCCTTAAAGGCTGGCCTTTCGACAACGTTGAGCAAAACTGGTACAGCCGTGACCTTTATAAGGTTGCTGAATAACAGTTAGCAATTTGGAGGCGCTACAACGTTTGTTGTGGCGCCTTTGATTTTTGGATCACCGTAAAAATTCGGGGTTCAGTTCTAGCGAACGATTTCTCACATTGTTTATTGGCTGCCGCGAGAGCGAGCCTTGAAACATGACAGAAGAAACGCGCTATGGGATGCAGGGTCAGAACATATGTTCAGCTTTATCGTTAAGCGGTTTTTGTCGGCAATACCGACACTGCTTTTTCTAATTCTTTTTTCTTTCGTATTGATGCGCTTAGCGCCAGGTGGTCCGTTTACTTCGGAGCGACCTTTGCCACCTCAAGTTTTGGCAAACATCGAGGCAAAGTTCGGTCTCGACCAACCGTGGCCTATTCAAATCTTCAATTATATTTCTGGTATTGTGACGCAGTTCGATTTCGGGCCGTCGTTTAAATACAAAGACCAAACCGTGAATGATATTCTCTCGCAAGGGTTCTCTGTAACGCTTGTCTATGGGTTCTGGTCTTTTGTAGTTGCTGTTAGCGTAGGCCTTTCGCTAGGTATTGCTGCTGCGATCAAGCACAATAGTTGGCTAGACTACTTTGCAGTTGGAGTATCCATCGGCGCACAAGTGTTGCCAAATTTTGTTATGGCGCCAATGCTAATAATCGTTTTCACCTTATGGCTCGGATGGCTCCCCGGTGGCGGCTGGAATGGTGGCCAAATCCAGTACGTCATAATGCCAGTGATCGCGCTCTCAACGAGTTACATGGCCTCGATTGCTCGGATCGCTCGTTCTTCGATGCTTGAGGTGCTGCACTCCAATTTCATTCGCACGGCCAAAGCTAAAGGCTTGCCTATGTCGAGCATCATCATCCGTCATGCAATCAAGCCGGCGCTATTGCCGATCGTCTCATATTTGGGCCCAGCGTTTGTTGGCATGATTACAGGTTCAGTGATTATCGACGTCTATTTCTCCACCGGTGGTATGGGGCAATACTTCGTTGATGCTGCGTCCAACCGTGACTATTCGTTACTTATGGGAGCGACAATCATCTTTGGTTCGCTCACAATTCTCTTCAACATGATCGCAGACATTCTTTACGCCTGGCTCGATCCGAAAATTCGGTTGCAGTAGGAGTAGTCAAAATGTTGGTAAACAAAGAAAAACTGCAAAGTGTCGCCGACGCGAGCGCACTGGCTGACATCAAAGGACGCTCTCTATGGCAAGATGCCTGGGGTCGGTTCAAAAAGAACAAAGCGGCTGTCGTTAGTGTAATCTTACTGACGGCGATGGTGCTACTTGCAATCATTGGTCCGATATTTGCGCCGTGGTCTTATGAAGAGATCGACTGGAACATTATTGGCAATGCAGCATCAATGGGCTTTCCGTCTATTGAAACTGGGCACTACTTCGGAACTGACGACCTTGGTCGCGACATTTATGCGCGAACTTTACAAGGCACTCAGATTTCTCTGCTTGTTGGCCTCGTTGGTACCGGTGTTGCCGTTACCATTGGCGTGCTTTATGGCGCCGTTGCTGGTTACGTTGGTGGTCGCATTGATAACTACATGATGCGTTTCGTCGATATTTTGATGTCGATCCCATACATGTTCATCTTGATCATCTTGTTTGTGATGTTTGGTAAATCGCTCTGGATATTGTTTGCTGGACTTGGAGCGTTCTCTTGGATGGATATGGCACGTATCGTACGTGGACAGACGCTTTCCATTAAGAATAAAGAGTACGTAGAGGCAGCAGTTGCTTCAGGGGTAGATAGTTTTACGATTATTCTTCGCCATATTCTGCCAAACTTGCTGGGTATTGTGGCTGTCTACACGACGTTATTGATCCCAGGTTTGATCCTGACAGAGAGCTTTATCTCCTTCCTAGGTTTGGGTGTTCAAGAGCCATTAACATCTTGGGGTGCTTTGATTTCGGACGGCGCTAAGACCATTCAATATGGCACACCTTGGCAATTGGCGTTCCCAATTGGGTTCTTCATTGTGGGCCTATCTTGTTTTTACTTCATCGGCGACGGTCTTCGTGACGCGCTTGATCCAAAAGATCGATAGGGGAGATTGATAGTGACTATTCAAAATCAAATTTCTATTTCGACCTTCAATCTTTTGAAAAAGGATCAATAACGTGAATTCGAAAAAAGACTCAATTCTGAAGGTCAACGATCTAAAGGTGACCTTTGACACGCCGGACGGGCAAGTTGAAGCTGTAAAAGGTGTTTCACTAAACATCCAGCCGGGCGAATGCTTGGGCATTGTTGGCGAATCTGGTTCTGGCAAAAGCCAAACTTTTATGACTACGATGGGCTTGCTTGCAAAGAACGGTCGCACTGAAGGTGAAATCATCTTTAAAGGCACTTCGCTGCTCGGCCTATCAACTGCCGAATTGAACAAGGTGCGTGGACGCAATATGTCCATGATTTTCCAAGATCCGCTTACATCATTGACGCCTCATCTAACTGTCTATGATCAGATGGCTGAAGTGCTGGAACTGCACACTGGTGCAAAAGGCAAAGAAGCAGAAAAGCAGTGTTTGGATTGGCTTGATCGCGTTCGGATCTCAGAAGCTGAACGTCGTCTTGCTCAATACCCGCACGAGCTATCCGGCGGTATGCGCCAACGTGTAATGATTGCTATGTCGATGCTTTGTTCGCCTGATCTGCTTATTGCAGATGAGCCGACAACGGCCCTGGACGTGACAGTGCAAGCTGAAATCCTTGATCTCATGGATGAGCTTAAACGCGAAAACGGCACTGCGATTGCGCTGATTACCCATGACATGGGCGTTGTTGCGCGTATGTGTGATCGTATCCAGGTGATGCGTGAAGGGGTTTATGTTGAAGAGGGCACAGCAGAAGATGTGTTCCATAACCCACAACATGCCTACACAAAAATGCTTCTTGAAGCGATGCCGCGGATCGATGAGCCGGATAAGGTCACGAGCCGGAAACTCAAAGAATACGACCTCAAAGGTCGTGACGAAGAGTTTTTGAGCGTTGATGACGTGCATGTTGAGTTCAATATCAAAGTACCAACTGGTCTTTGGCACACGAATGTGCCGCTGAAGGCTGTTGACGGTGTGAGCTTCAAACTTCGTCCAGGCGAGACTTTAGGTATCGTTGGTGAAAGTGGCTGTGGTAAGTCCACACTCGCTCGCGCTGTGTTGCAGCTTATTCCACCCACAGCAGGTACTGTGAGTTGGTTGGGTAAGCCGCTTGATGCGACCAACAAAGCGGACTTGAAAGCGAAACGCGAAGATTTGCAGATCGTATTCCAAGATCCGCTAGCAAGTCTTGACCCTCGCATGACCATTGCCGATTCTATAATGGAGCCACTGCAAACATTCCGTTCTGACCTTAGTCGCGACGAAATGAATGAGCGGGTTGCTTCAATCATGGTACGTGTGGGTCTGGATCGAAACATGATCAACCGTTATCCGCATGAACTATCTGGTGGGCAGAATCAACGGGTTGGCATTGCACGGGCCATGATCATGGAACCAAAATTGGTTGTTTGTGATGAAGCTGTGTCAGCATTGGACGTTTCCATTCAAGCTCAGATCATAGAACTTTTGATGGACCTGCAAGATGAGTTTGGTCTTTCCCTATTGTTTATCTCACATGATTTGTCTGTGGTACGTGAAGTGTCGCATCGGATCATGGTGCTTTATTTAGGGCGTATCGTAGAGCTTGCTGATCGCAATGAGATATATCTCAACCCGCAGCATCCTTATACAAAGCAACTTATCTCAGCGGTTCCTATTCCTGATCCTAAAGTTGAGCGCACTCGCAGCCGGATCAGGTTCCCCGGTGAACTTCCTTCGCCGATGGACCCAACCGCGAAGCTTCGTTTTTTGAAGTCCAAGTTGAAGCTACAACAGTCAGACTACGTGCCTGCGCTTGAAGAGCGCAGCCCGGGTCACTTTGTTGCCGAACATGATGCGCTTGAAGATTTGTTGGCTGAATAAGCGGAACAATTGAATTGAAGTTTGAAGGCGCCTTGTGCGCCTTCAAACTTCTACTGAAAAATACAGGATTGCGATCTGTTCGTTTTCAACTGGAAATCGTGCGAAGAAATGTTGACAAGCAGGGGTTTTTGCACTTAAACAAACCCCAACGAATTCACGGCGCTGTTGGCGCCTATTTTTATGAACGTAAAGGGTGACCGGAA